>ULVR01021375.1_pt1 | contig 12679 bp, 10 predicted proteins | sample 1959601 | NCBI WGS metagenome assembly ULVR01 (sample SAMEA4835791, study PRJEB28245) | human gut metagenome | biome: gut microbiome; material: fecal sample | place: Denmark | collected 2008
CCGCCGCCGTATAAGCGCGCAGCACCTGTCCGTCGGGATCAAAAATTTCTTCGCCGGAACTGACGGTGTCATAATCGATTTCAAGCCGCACTTCCGCCCGCACTTTTCCTTCGCCGACAAACGGTTCCAACACGCTGACGATGCGGCGGGCAAGATAAGCCTCTTCGGTGCGGCGGACGGCTTCGCGGCCGTTTTCCGCGGCTGTTGCCGGCATCTGCGGCCGGCTGAGCGCCAACAGCACCGCCACCACCGCCAGCCCGGCGGCAAAACTGACGGCTGCCGCCAGCAGCCCCTGCCCGAGCGGGCAGTTTGTTTCAGAACGTTGCAATTTTTCCACCTGATTTTTCAATTTTCTTCCCTGTTTAAGCAAAATAGCCTTTTCCGGCCGATTGTTAAAAGCAAATTCTTCAGATATTCACAAACTTAGCCAGCGAATTTTTCAGTTCCGCGACCGCATCGTCATCGTTTAAGCGGTGGTCGGAAGACTTCAGCAGCTTAACTTCCACGTTTTCGGAAGCAAGCGCCGCGGCAAAATCAAGAGCAAAATGCCACGGCAGGCAGGCATCTTTCATCCCCTGGATCAAATGCACCGGACAGCCGACCGGCCATGTTTTTTCCCCTTCGGGCAGACATTCCGCCGTTGCCGTGTCGATAAAACGCCCGGTTATGGTATAGGTAAAATCGTCGGTACCGAAAGTAAACCTGCCTTTTTCCCGCAGTTCGGCTTCCTGTTCGGGGGTCACCAGTTTGGCAAAACGCCTGACGAAATTCGGCGCCGCCGCCAGCCCGATCACGCCCCTGACCCGTTCCGGCCGCTCAATCGCCGCCAGCAGCGACAGCCAGCCGCCCATCGACGAACCGACGCAGACGATATCGCCGGCCAGCGCTTCGTCGATTACCTCAAGCACCTGCTCTTTCCAGATTTTGAAATCGGCCTTTGCAAAATTTTCCCGGTCCGAACCGTGGCCGGCATAGTCAAAACGAAACAGACCGACACCGTGCGCCAGACAAAAGGCCTTGACCGTTTCCGGTTTTCTTCCCCAGCAGTCGGAACAGAAACCGTGCAGGTAAAGGACGGTCGGACGGCCGTTTTTTGGCGGAATATGCTCAAAATCTGTTGCAAAGGCGGATTTAAAAGTGTACTTTGGCATCAATTGACAACCCATAACGTAAATTATACAGAACTGTGAAGGATTATATTAAGAAAATGTCGAAAGGTAAAGAACAAAAACCGGTTATTCTGCAAGTGCTGCCGGAACTTGACCACGGCGGGGTGGAAGTCGGGACGGTGCAAATCGCCGACGCCCTCCGGCAACACGGCATCAAAAACTTCGTCGCTTCCGCCGGCGGACGCATGGTGCACGATTTGGAAAAAATCAAAGTGCCCCATATTACGCTGCCGCTGAAAACCAAAAATCCGATCAAGCTTTACCTCAATTCGCTGAAGCTGGAAAAAATCATTAAGGAAAACGGCATCAACATCGTGCATGCCCGTTCCCGCGCGCCGGCCTGGAGCGCCTATTGGGCGGCCAAACGCGCCGGCGTCAAATTCATGACCACTTTCCACGGCACTTACGGACTGGGGCCGAAGGGAATCAAGAAATTTTATAACCGGGTGATGACCTACGGACAGCTGGTCATTGCCATTTCCAACCATATCAAAAAGCACATCACGGAAAATTATCGGATCAACGAAGACAAGATCCGCCTTATCCACCGCTGCGTCGACATTGAAAAGTTTTCGCCGGCGGCAGTTTCCCAGGAGCGCATCATCCGCGCCGTGCAGGAAAACGGCATCCCGGAAGACCTGCCGGTGATTTCGCTGATCGGACGGATTACCCGCTGGAAAGGCCAGCATGTGCTGCTCGAAGCCCTTTCCAAACTGAAAGACCGCGACTTTTTCTGCCTCATCGTCGGTTCCGACCAGGGGCGCGTCAAATATACCGAAGAGCTGAAAGAACTGGTGGAAAAATACGGACTGGAAAGCAAAGTCAAATTCATCGGCCAGAGCTTTGACATTCCCGCGCTGCTGATGGTTTCCGACATCGTGCTGTCGACCGCCGTCGAGCCGGAAGCTTTCGGCCGCGCCGCCATCGAAGGACAGGCGATGGGCAAAATCGTGATTGCCTCAAACCTCGGCGGCTCGCTCGAAAACACCATTGACGGCGTGACCGGCAAGCTTTACGAAAGCAGCGACCCGCAGGCTCTGGCCGACGCAATCCGCTGGGCGCTTGACCTGCCTTTGGAAGAAAAGAAAAAAATTTCCGCCGCCGCAATCAAAAACGTAAAAGAAAATTTTACAAAGCAGATAATGTGTGATAAAACGATAGCGGTTTACAATGAACTGATCAACATGGATTAAAAATTTCAATTTAACAAAAAAGGATAAAGATAATGGTTGCTATTAAATTGCCGGATGGCAGTGTAATGAATTTTGACGGCGCCGTTTCCGGAAAGGAAGTCGCCGAAAAAATCAGTGCCGGTTTAGCAAAAAACGCTTTAGCGGTGAAGGTTAACGATAAATTGCAGGATTTGGCCGCGACCATCACCACCGACGCCACCGTAACCGTTATCACCGCCAAGGATAAGGAAGGACTTGCCATTCTCCGCCACTCCTGCTCGCACGTGATGGCGGAAGCGGTCAAAGAGTTGTGGCCCGACGTTCAGGTCACGATCGGACCGGCGATCGAAAACGGTTTCTACTACGACTTTGCCCGCAAGGAACCGTTTACGACCGAAGACTTTGCCAAGATTGAAGCCAAAATGCATGAAATCGTCAAGCGCGACGAAGAAGTCAGCCGCAAAGTGCTGCCGAGAAACGAAGCGATCGACTATTTCAAATCAATCGGCGAGCACTATAAGGTCGAACTGATCGAAGACCTGCCGGAGAACGAAGTTATCTCGCTTTACACGCAGGGAAATTTCACCGACCTCTGCCGCGGACCGCACGTACCTTCGACCGGAAAGATCGGCGACGCCTTTAAACTGACGAAAGTTGCCGGCGCCTACTGGCGCGGCGACTCCAGCCGCGAAATGCTGCAGCGCATTTATGCCACCGCCTGGGCAAACAAAAAAGACCTGCAGGAATATCTGACCATGCTGGAAGAGGCGGAAAAACGCGACCACCGCAAACTGGGACGCGAAATGGACCTTTTCCACTTTGAACCGGAATATGCACCGGGCGCGGTTTTCTGGCATGACAAGGGCTACAAGATTTACCGCAAGCTGATCGAATATATGCGCAACCGTCAGGAACACAACGGCTATATCGAAATTTCCACCCCCCGGGTAATGGATCGCGTGCTGTGGGAAATTTCCGGCCACTGGGACAAATACGGCGCCCACAACTACTCCGGTCAGACGGAAGACAAAAAATGGTTCTGCATCAAACCGATGAACTGCCCGGGCGGCCTGCTGGTTTACAAACAGGGCATCAAATCTTACCGTGACCTGCCGCTGCGCGTTGCCGAATTCGGCAAGGTTAACCGCTACGAGGCCTCCGGTTCGCTGATGGGGCTGATGCGGGTACGCGAATTTACCCAGGACGATGCCCACATCTTCTGCACCCCGGAACAGATGGAAGAAGAGTGCATTACCACGCTGAAACTGATTCTCGACATTTACAAGGACTTCGGTTTTGAAGACGTCAAGATCTACCTTTCCACCCGTCCGGACAGCATTTACCGGATCGGCTCCGACGAAATCTGGGATTTGTGCGAAAACGCCCTGGCCAACGCGCTGACCTCGCACGGCTATAAATTCGAGATCAACGAAGGCGAAGGCGCTTTCTACGGTCCCAAACTGGAGTTCATCCTGAAAGACGCCATCGGCCGCGAATGGCAGTGCGGCACCATTCAGGTAGACATGAACCTGCCGCAGCGTTTTGACATTTCCTACATCGGCGAAGACGGCGAGAAACACCAGCCGGTTATGCTGCACCGCGCCCTGTTCGGTTCGATCGAACGCTTCCTCGGCATTCTGATCGAAAACCATGCCGGCAAGCTGCCGCTGTGGCTGTCGCCGGAACAGGTAGTGGTTGCGCCGATCGTCAACGATTTTGACGGCTATGCCGAAGAAGTGGCGGATCGTCTGCGCAAAGCCGGACTTTATGCCAAGACCGACCTGCGCAACGAAAAGATCAACTACAAGATCCGCGAACATTCGGTTGCCAAAATTCCGGTCATCGCCGTCGTCGGCGCCAAGGAAAAGGAAAACGGCACGGTAACCGTCCGCCGTCTTGGCTCCGACAAGCAGGAAGTGATGAAACTCAATGATTTTGTCAACGCCCTGCGCGAAGAAGCGCAAATGCCGCATCTGCACGAATAAAAGAACGGCAGCATTAACAAACAAACCCCGGTTCGCTGAACCGGGGTTTGCCGTTTGTTTAAAACAGGGGCATTGGCTGCCGGCATTTGCCGTTTGGCGGAAGCGGGGCGTTGTTTATCAGGGTTTGCTATTTGGCTAAAACAGAAACATTGGCTACAGGTATTTGTCACTCGGAGGAAGCGGGAATATGGTTTGGCTAGATTAGTGATGACCGAACCGTCTTCTTTAGCCGTGCAAAACTTATTTCGGCAGTTTTTCCGTTATCTTTCCTGTTCCCCCGGGCAAGAACTTTTTCTCCGCACCGCAAAAAATTACAAGCCGGTCTCACACTTTTGCAGCAACGGGAGAACGTTCATTTCGACGCAGCGATCCCGTCTTTTTCCGAAAGCGGAGATGTCGGGACTTTTTCCATCAGATAATTGGTCAGCAAAACGCCGTCCCTCTCCGCCTGCTGTTCTTTCAGTACCCGATAGCCCCGTTTTTCAAAAAACGGACGGGCGGTAATTGAAGCATGAGTGGTAATACGGACAAAAGAAGCGGCATTTTCCAGTTCCCGGCAAAGGGCCGAGGCCGCTCCCCGCCGCTGATGATCTTTATGCACAAACAGCCGGTCAAGGTACCCGTCGTCATCAATATCGCCAAAACCGATAATTTTTCCGTCTTCAACAGCCACAAAAGAAAAGTGCCGCAAAAACCTTTCGTTCCAGGCCGTCAGATTCCGCTTTTCCGGCGCCCACGCTTCACATTGCCGGCGGCTGTAATCCCGCCGGTTGACATTATGTACGGTTTCGTAAAAAAGCGCTGCCGTTTCCCGGCAGTCCGTTTCTTTGTATTTTCTGACGATCATTTTTCTCTCCATACGTTAAGGATATCCGAAAAAAACTTTTCCGCAACAGACAAAAAAGAACGGCGCGGAAAAACCGCACCGTTTTTTCATTTGCATTTTCCCCGGCTTTCCCAAAAGCGGAGAACTTTCACCGCCAGACCGATGAAATTAAGGTACACCGCCAACGCGCCGCGCACAGCCAGCTGGTTGAGCCGGGTGCGATCGGAATCGGCGATAATCCGTTCGATTTCCTCACCGGAATAAGCAGTCACCGCGCCGTAGACGATAACCGCCGCCATGCTGACGGCCCAGTCGGTCAAACCGGAGGGAAACAGCCAGCAGCCGAGCGCGGTCAGCAGGGTTCCCCACACCACGGTCAGCAAAATGCAATGCCAGGAAATCATGTCGCGGCGAAAAACCGCCCCGGTCAGCGCCATGGCAAAAAACATCACGGAGGAAGTGAGCAGCCCGCGGGCAACGTCGGCTTTGACAAAAACCAGCGAGACGCCGCTCAGAGCCGCACCGATCAACCCGCAGAACAAACAGAACATCAGCAGCACCGCGGCAAAACTCAGATTTTTGCGTTCGGCGGGCACGGCCAGAAACATCACCAGCGGCAGCAGCAGCAAAATCCAGCCGCTGACGCTTAACATCAAATTGTTTTCGGCATCCGGCACCGCGAGGAAATCTCGGTATTCCGCCACTCTTGTCAACAGACAGGCGACCGCCGCCGAAAGCCCCGCACCGATCCCCATAAAAGCAAACAGGCGGACAACAATGCGGTTTTCCAGTTTTTTGGTCAGACTTTTCATAAACAATAATGCATTAATGATTACGTAACGTTTTTCATATAGCCGCGGATCTTATTTTTACAAGTCCCTTTCCGCCGTTTTTTCCTCAGCCCGGCACAAAAAAGGACGACCGCAGATACGGCCGCCCTTTTTGTGAAAAAAAGCAGTTGTCATTTCTTTTGTCCGAACAGACGGAGAAGATGCAGCAACAGATTGACAAAGTCGAGATAAAGCGACAATGCGCCCCAAATCGCGATTTTGGCGGCTTCCTCATCGTCATAACAATTGTCAAGCTCTTCCCTGATTTTACGGCTGTCATAAGCCGTCAGGGCACAAAACACGACAACGGCAACCAGCGAAATGACAAAGTCCATTGCGGCGGATTTGAAGAAGATGTTGACCACCATGGCAACGATCAGGCCGAACAAAGCCATCAGCAAAACGCTTCCCCACGACGTCAGATCCGTCTGGGTCGTCAGTCCGAAAAGCGCCATCGCGCCGAAAGTGGCGGAAGCGGTGACAAAACACATCATAATGCTGGCTTCGGTGTAGACCAGAAAGACGCTGCTCAGACTGGCACCCATCAGCGCACAAAAGAAAACAAACACAATCATCATTGCCCCCGCGCTCAGCTGCTTCATCAAACCGCCCGTGAACAAAACGATCGCCAACGGCGCAAGCAAAACGATCCAGCCGCTGACGGAAAGCGTCGTTTCGCCCGTTTTTCCCACGCTGTAAAGAAACTCGCGGCAATCAGGCACGTAAGCGAACATTGCCGCCGTCAGCGCCGAAACAATAAGGCCCAGAAACATGTAGCCGTAGACTCTGGTCATTACCGCATTCGCTGCTTTTTTTTCTGCTTCTGAATATCTCATAGTTTTTTGGTTTTGGTTGTGTCCGTTTATAAAAAAACATCACGGCGGAAACAACCGTCCGAAACATGAAATTTTTTAATAATAGGACACAATAGATTACACATATTTTCAGTATAGCAACTTTTGCCCAAACCGCAACAGGTAAAAAAAGACGCCGACCGGTCGTTGCGGTCGGAGAGAAAAACGCGTTCAAAACGCAAAACGAAACAAAAAACGCCTTATCGGCGGAGACCGGAAATCACATAATCGGGATAGGCCTCGATCATATTGCCGAGTTCCCGGGTTTTGGTTACGTCGGGAATGTAGCCTTCGCCCAAAAAGCTGACATGCACGCCCTTGCTGACCAGACAGCTCGAAATGCCGGCGGCCGACGCCGCCCGGATATCAGACGCCATGCTGTCGCCGATCATCAGAATCCGTTTGCGCTCCGTCGGGCCGAAAGCGGCCAGCGCATAGTCAACCACGGCGGGATCGGGCTTGCCGACGGTAATGATTCTGCCGCCCAAAACCGCATATTGTTCGGCAACGGCGCCGGCGGCCGGCACCGTGTCTTCGCCGCAGACGACCGACGTGTCGTTGCCCGCGCACAAAAGCGGCAGGCCGAGGCTGGCGGCATGGTTCAGCACATCCAGATAATCGTCGACTGCACGGCCGGCCGGCAAACGGCCGACATAAAGGAAATCCGCTTTTGCCGGGTCTGCGGTTACGGCAAAATTCAACCCTTCAAACAAAGAAGCGCCGCCGTCCTCGTCAAGGCAGCAGCAGTTTTTTCCGAGCGAAGCGTAAACGCCGCGGCCGGCGGCCAGATGATGGTGCAGAATTTCCCCGGCGGTAACCATTGCGGAAAACAAACGGGGAGAAAACCCGTTTTGATGCATCTGACGGGCAATATCTTCCACCCGGCGGCAATCGTTGCTCAAAAGCACGATTTTTTTGCCGCTTTTATAAAGACAAAGCAAAGCTTCCAGTGCTTCCGCCCGGAAAGAAACGCCGTCGTGAAGCACGCCGTTAAAACCGCAAAGGACGGCGTCATAGGCATCCGCAACCTTTGAAACGTTAACGATCGGCTTTATCATCTTCATGGCAAAACTCTCTTAATCTTTCCGTTGTCCGCATTTGTTGTTTTACATTATTTCCAGTAGTAACAGAGCATTATTAAAAAAGCATTTAAATTGCAAGCTTTATCGCGATTTATAACCCGACAAACGCAGAATCGCCTCGTTGGCGATCGTCAGGCCGAAGACGGCCGTCACCGTCGGCAGCGATCCCATGGTATGGCGCCGGCGGCCGCCGTCGGACGGCTTGTCTTCCATAAACAGCGCGCTTTCGGGCACCGAAACTGCCTCGTCGGAAGACACGCAGACGATTTTGTCAAGCCGGCAGCCGCGCCGTTTCAGCCGTTTGCGGACAAACCGCGCCAACGGACAGTTGTGGGTTTGGTCAAGCGTTTGCAGACGGATCTTCGACGGATCGGTCTTTAATGCCGCACCCATTGAGGAGATAAAGGGAATCCCCCTTTGCTGCAACGCTTCGATCAGGCCGCATTTGGGATTGAGCGAATCGATGGCGTCAATCACCAGGTCAACCGGCTCCGCCAGCAGTTCCGGCAAATTATCGGCATTGACAAACATGTCCCTGACCGTCACTTCGCAGGCCGGATTAATGTCGCGCACGCGTGCGGCGGCCACCTCGCTCTTTTTACGGCCGACGGTCGAAGTCAGCGCCAGAATCTGGCGATTGATGTTGCTTTCCTCCACCTGATCGAAATCGACCAGCAGCAAATGTCCGACACCGGCGCGGGCCAAAGCCTCCAGCGCATAACCGCCGACCGCCCCGAGGCCGACGATCATCACTTTCGCGTTTTGCAGGCGGGCAAACTTTTCCTCGCCGAGCAAGGCTTTCGTCCGGCCGAAACTTTTATTTTCCATAAATAAACTCCTTCGCGTTGGCTTCCGCCGCGGCCGCCAGCTTTTCCGCGTCTTCCCGCCGCCAGCGGGCAAGCTGCGCCAGCAGCACGGGCAAAAACAGCGGCGTTTGTTCGCGCCCCTTTTCCGGCCCCTGATAAGGGCCGTCGGTTTCGATCAGCAGCCGGTCTTCCGGCACCAGGCGGACAATTTCCCCGGCGTCGCGGTTTTTCAATATCGAGGCGGAAAAAGACACGTAACCGCCGGCGTTTAAAATCGGCCGCAGATGTTCCGTCCGGCCGTTGAAAGAATGAATCATAAACCGTTCGGGCATTTGCGGCAAAAAGGCGGAAAGCGCCGCCACCGCCTTCACCGCATGGATAACGAGCGGGCGCCGCAGCTCTTTCGCCAATGCCGCCTGGACGGAAAAAACCGTTTTTTGCGCCGCCTGATCGCCGCGCAAACCGTCCAGGCCGCTTTCGCCGACCAACGCTTCCGGCGCGGACAGCAACCGTTTGTGAAGGCGTGGTTCCCAACCTGCCGCCGTTTCGCCGGCATACCAGGGATGGACGCCGAAAGCCGGCACCACCGTATGCGGATATTTCTCCGCCAGCGCCGCCACCGCCGGCCAGTCGCTTTCCGCGGTTGCCGCGCAGACCATCCGGCCGACGCCCGCCGCACGGGCGTTTTCGATAATATCCGTTGCACAGTTTGCCTTATAGTCTTGCAAGTGGATATGCATGTCGGTAAAATTCATGCAATTTGACTCTTCAACCAAAAAAGAAAATTGTTTCTGACGGAAAGGATAATAAGCAGATATGAGTGTTTTGACAAGACCGATTTTAGAAATCAACCTGGACAATCTGGAAAAAAACTACCGCTTTTTGCAAACTCTGGCCCAGGGGGCGGAAGCCGCCGCGGTGGTCAAGGACGACGCCTACGGACTGGGAGCGGAAACGGTTGCCGAAAGGCTTTATGAAAACGCCGGCTGCCGCACTTTTTTCGTCGCCCACGGCATTGAAGGGGAAAAAATCCGTCCGCACGTACCGAATGCCAAAATTTACGTTTTGCAGGGAATCGGCGAAGACAGCCTGGCTTCCTTCGAGCGGGCAAACCTGATTCCGGTAATTGCCGGCAGAGAGCAGCTGGCCTTTTGGAAAGAACATAAAATCAAGGGCATTAAACCGGCGATTCAAATCGAAACCGGCCTTAACCGGCTCGGCTTCCGCGAAAACGAACTGACTGAAATGTCCCCCGACGACCGCGACCTGTTTTCGCTGGTATTGTCGCATCTTGCCTGCGCCGACGAACAGGGACATTTCATGAACGAGCATCAACTGCAAAATTTCAACCGCCTGCGGGAAAGATTCTTTCCCAGACTGCCGGCCAGCCTGTCCGCCTCCGACGGCACTTTTCTCGGTCAGGATTACCGGTTTGACGTTGTCCGTCTGGGCGCCGCCATGTACGGCATCAATACCGCGCCCTACCGGGAAAACCAAATGCTGCCGGTGGTTCGGGTGATGGCGCCGGTATTGGAAATTTCCGCTCTCAGCCGCGGCGACTTCGTCGGCTATTCCGCCACCTATCGCGCCGCCGGCAACCGCAAAATCGCCATCGTGTCAATCGGCTACGGCGACGGCGTTCCCCGCGCGTTGTCAAACGTCGGCAAGCTCTTCTTTTATAACGGCGGGAAAACTTCCGAAGCCCGAATCATCGGACGCATTTCCATGGACAACGTCATCTGCGACGTTACCGAAGTGGAAAACCTGCATGTCGGCGACATGGCTTTTATCGTCAACGAATTTTACACTCTTGACGACATCGGCCGCGACGCCGGCACCATCGGATATGAAGTGTTGTCCAGAATCGGCAAAAACCGACGCTTTGAACGCCGCTACCTCAGATAGGGAGCAGCAAACAGAACCTTGGTGCGCCCTTTTCCGCCGGCAAAACCCCGGTTAAACAAGTCCCGGTTAAAGCGGAACTTTGCCGTCAGACAAATATTCCCCGCTCAACCGGGGGGCCGATCGCGGTTAAGCCATGGGCTTTACCGCGATCAAAGGAACAAGGCGGGATTGCCCCCCATTTTGCACATTTGAATCACGATCGGGACTTGACCATGATCAAAGGCGCAAGGCATCGTTGCCCGGCATTTTAAGCATTCAGCCCAAGTAAACCCGTTTTTTTGTCAAAAACATAATAAACTTTCATTAGCTTATCCCAGCGATATTAGCCATTCCAAACCTCAAACACCCGGCCAAAAGCTTCGCAAGCATAGCAGCCGAGCCGAAAATCGGTCTCTGCCTGCTTACGCAAACGTTCAAAACATAAAAAAAACGGCTGAGCGAACTGTCCGTTTTTCGGAGAACAGATCACGAGCCGTTTTTTTTGCTGTTTCAAAGAAGTCTCGTCGTTAACGACTTTCTATCTCTTTTTGCATCTTAGCAAGCTGCCTTAGTTCCCTACGGCTAAGATTTTGAGCTTCTGGAGAATTCGGATTCAGCTTCTGAGCTGCCTGAGCCCCTTCAAGTCCCGGACGTTTGCCGGACTGGGTAGTGGCGCCGACAGTATACTTTTCTTCTTTCTGTACGGAACGGGTAATGACTTCATCACCGCCGCGGTCGCCGTCCCCTTCCAGCTCCAGACGAATGTCGGAACCGCTGTTTTCTTCCGTGATAATAGTGGCGGGAATCGGTTTTTGCGGTTCAATCGGCTCAACGATTTTTCTTTCCTCGCCGCCTTTGACTTCTTCATACATAACCCGTTTGTCATCCGGACAATTGGTACCTTCACCGATAACGCGGATCCGGCGGGTCATGGTCAGGGTACCGTCTTCATCAACCGGCAATCCTTTGTAACCGGCGCCGGCTACGGCGAAGAATTTATCCGCATCCATCCGGCCGTCAGCTCTGCCGGCTTCGTTTAAGGTACAGATGTCAAGCGTTTTGCGGGCGGTTTCCATCTGCTCGGCCGTCAGCTGATCGCCGCAGCCCAGCAGATGGTAAATGTCTTCCAACTGCTTGCCGAGGGAACCGGTGCCGATGGTACCGAACTCTCCGCTCTTAACCGAAGTGATCGCCGCCAGACGGGAGAACTTGAACAGTACCTGTTCAGCCGTCATCGGGTTGTCGGAGTCAACGCTCAACTCGGCCGCATAGTGGGCGGCATGTGAATAAAAACGATCCATACCGGCGCCGTCGGTGGTATCCAGTTTATCATACCAGCTTTTCAGGGTTTCAAACTGACGACGGCTGATGCCCATATTTTCGTTCCATTGTTCGGGGAAATCCTTCATTTCAAAATCATCAACGACAGACGTCTGTTCGGTTTGAACCTCTGCTTCCCGGTTGTCGGCCTGCGCTACCCGGATATCGGCGTCACTCTGTTCCCGCGCATCGGTAAGATTTTCACCTTGCAGCGTCTTTCGAACATTGAGCGTATCGGTTTGCGCTTTTTGAACGGTAATACTGTCCGTCTGTTGCTCTAATGTTTCCGAATGCGGATCAGTCAGCGTATCTGACCGGGTTTCGCCGGCATGAGCGTCACTGCAGGCCTCGGCCACAAACATGGTTACCGCGGCGCCGAGAGCAGACATTCCCAGACTCTTCCATTCTCTTTTGCGTTCTTCGGCGTCTTTGGCCGTTGCCACGCCGACGATATTGCTGGTTACTGACCCGGCAATCGTTACCGCGCGTTTGGCCATTTTCTGTGCGGCCAGTTGTTTGGCAACTTCCGCCGCCGTCTGAGTTGCCACGTCGGCACCGACCGAAGCCGCCGTGCCGGCAATGCCCCAGCTGACGGCCGCCGCACCGACCGAAAACACCGCTTTGGTCAAAAACTTGCCATTGGTATAAATTTCTTTGTAGCTTTTGTCCGGGTGTTCCTTTTTCTGCTTATACGCTTCGTAGATAACCCGGCGGCCGACGGTATAGGCGGCATACGCGGCGCCGCCGACCA
>ULVR01048430.1_pt1 | contig 12671 bp, 17 predicted proteins | sample 1959601 | NCBI WGS metagenome assembly ULVR01 (sample SAMEA4835791, study PRJEB28245) | human gut metagenome | biome: gut microbiome; material: fecal sample | place: Denmark | collected 2008
CAATGACTCACACAGACCAAATGTGTGAGTCATTGTTCTATCCATACGAAAACACAAAGAGGACGGACACCTGATTCCCTTCCCCCGGAGAAAAACCAATATAGTTATTGAAGCGGAGATTCGATGATAGAATCTCCGCTTTTTTGTTGTCGTCCCAACAGATAAAAAAGAAATGAGGTTTAACCATTGAAAAAATTTTTTGAAGAACTTTCCCGGCGCCTGAGAGAAGGCGGAGTTGAATCATCCAATGTAGAGGATAGGCGGCTGGAGATTTTCCTCCATGGTCAGCCTGTCCTCTTTGTTTCTCCAGGAAACGATGTGTTCCTTTTTCCTGCCGGAAGCAATAATCCGGAGGCCAGTGAATTGTACCACAGAGTCGCACAGACCGCAGATGAAGTGTACACTTATGTTGAGGCGGTTCAAACTGCGCCCACCCTTCATATCAGCGGTCTGAGCGAAAAATTCCATCTGCTGGCGGATTTTGGCGGCGCAGTGCTGGCTGGCCGGGAGTTGGAAAATGGCAGGGGCTATCAGTTTGTCACTTGGATCTGGGACTATAACAGAACCGGCGTGAGCTACGGACATTATTATGATGAAGATTTTTGCGGGGCCAAGCAGGATTTTGCCGTCCGCTCCGGGCTGATCTCCAAGACCCAGCTTTTCTCACCGGAGGAGCTAACTGAACTCTACCGGGCCACAGACTACCTGCTGGATGAAGGCCCAGAGCTGGAAGATGGACACCTCAAAGCCATGCAGACCGCAAGGACAAAGATCGAATACACTGTCCCAGATCTGGCGGACAGACTGGAGCAGGGACAAGCACAGGAGCCACAAATTGATATGTGACATCAGAAAAAGCGGGAGCCGCATCTGCACACACTGTGCAGCATAAGCGGCTCCCGCTTTTTTGTTTTGAAAGAAGGAGTGTGCCATGACAAGATATTTCGCTCAGAATACCCCTCGAGCTGGTCTGGAGCATATGATGATGAGCGTCCCTGGCTTCCAGAAGCGCGGCGGCGGGATGATGATCCTCAGCCGCTTCTGCTACAAGCCGGAGGATGTGGATTGCCGGTACTGCCTGCATTACCGCCGCCGATCCTGTCAAGTCCGCACCTGTCCGTATATCGCGGAGCGGTTGAAGTCCGGCGCGATTGAGTACCTGGATTTGATTCTGGAATATTTCGGACACATCCCTCATGCCGGCCTGCACAAGAGGATTCAGGCTGTGGAACACTGGAGCGGGCCGGATCAGGCAGTCCTGCACACAGTGTCCGTCCACCTCAGAAGCCGCTTTGCGGACAGGGTATGGGATGATGCGCCTCCTGGCTATCTGGCGGCGCTCTATCTTCTCGCCTCAAAGGAGCGACTCTGGCAACCGGCGCTCTCCGCTCTTTCACACGATTCCATTGATTTCAGCCGCATCGTATCCAAACCCCATGGATTTGCGATACAGGATTACCCCATCTTTTATTCCGCCAGACGGCTGTATGACCTGAAGTCACCCATGGAGGCAGAAGATTTGGCACACCCAAAACTGGTGAGTGATCTGGACTTCCACAATATTATTTACGCAACCATGATTGCCAGATATGGAAAGGCGGTCATGGATGCGAGTAAGGAGGCACCAGAATGGGCTATGTGCTGAAAGCGGTACTGAGCAGCGCTCAGCACCCGGAATATGGGCAGATTACGGTTCCATTCCCTATCCCCGATGAGAAATATGACCGCATGATCGAACTGCTGGAGCCATTGGAAATCGGTGACGCGCTCCGGCAGGATTGCCGGGTGGATGAACTGGACAGCTTCTATACCGTACTGAACAGGCTGGTTGGCTCATTGGTCAATTTTGATGAGCTGGACTATCTGGCCAAACGGCTGGACAGTTTTGATGACGGTGAGGCTGCCCAGTTCCAGGGAATGGCCTGCAAATTGGGCGTCTCAAATATAAAGGATTTCATCAATCTGACCTTTTGCTGCCAGCAGGCCACGGTCATCACAGACTTCTCCGACCTGGACGCCATTGGGCGGCAGCACTACATGACGATGCAGGGTGGGGGCTGCAGAATCGAGGAGCTCGAGCGGCTGGATGGCCGCAAGTTCGCTCTGGACCTGATCCTCAATCATCTTGAAGGAAGGATTACCCCTTATGGCGTGGTCTATGATAACGGGATGAAACTGGAGCAGCTCTATGACGGCCGCCACTTCCCCTGTTACCACTACCAGCCGAATCTGCTGGCGGTAGGGCTTTCCTCCCGGCAGGAGCCGGAAAATATAGATCAAATCACTTGGCTGCTCCTGCCCTGCTCCGAGCAACAGCTCCAGCGTGGAATTGCACGCTCAGGCGTTAACATCCACGATGCCCGCATCTGGTATGAGGACAGTCTGCTTCCATCCGAGGTGGAGGAGGTCCTGGAGGGACAACGGGAGGATCTATTCGCGCTGAATGATATGGCGACGGCCATCGCTGCACTGTCTGATTTGGAACAGAAAAAGTTGACGGCGGTCATGGAGATGGCCAAGCCGGAGTGTGCCGGCGAGATACGCGAACTGGCCAAAAATCTGGAGCTGTTTGAGTTTGCACCCAAAGTCCGCACTCCCGCCGAATATGGCAGATACATGATCCAGGACTCCGGCCATTATGAATATGACCCCAATCTGGAGGAGTTCTATGATTATGAGCGTTACGGCAAACTCCGTATGGAGAAGGAAACAGGAGCCTTCACGGAGAAAGGATATGTGGCCTACTGTGGCACATTGACATTGGGGGAGCTGATGGCCGGCGGTCCGGCAGAGCAGCACCAGCGGGAACAGGAATTTCAGATGGGAGGAATGTAACGATGATTCTGTTGACTCTGAGCCGGGGAAAAGGAGAAGAAACTGTCCGTCTGCAACTGCCCGCCAGTCCCGCTGAGATTGGGGAGGCATTTGCCTCCCTGGACAGAATCAGCCTCGATACCACAGCCACCGCCATCCTGGATGTGAGCAGCAATGTACCGGTCCTTTACCGATGCCTGTACGATGTGGATGTAGAAGATTCGGAGCAGTTTCAAAAACTACAAAAACTGGCGGAACGCACAGAGGCACTTTCTCCGGCGAAAGCCGCCATCTTTTCCGGGGCATTGGATGCGGAGTGTGTCTGGAACTTGGAGGGGGCCCTTACTGTGGCGGACAGGCTGGATGAGTATATGCTCGTCAACAATGTGTCGTCTGATTCAGAATTGGGCATCTACCTTGTGAACAAAGGGATCACACCATTTCCGGATCGCTTCAAGCCCTATATCAATTATGCCCGTGTGGGGGCTGAATACCGGGAAAAGCATGGAGGAGAATATTCCAGCGGCAATTATGTGCAGAAAAAGACACCTGAACTTTTGGAGAACGAGAGATTGGACGGCGTTTTCCGGATATGGATGGAAAACCCCTGCCCTGTTCGTGTACAGAGCGAAACAGCGCAGATCACTCTGCCTACGACCTTTGAGCAATTGGAGAGCGCCAGACAACTTCTGGGAGTGGACAGCCTCAATATGGCGAAACTCACTCGGGTGGAGGCCCTGCGGCCTTATCTGGGGGAATATCTTCCTCTCCAGGGGATGGATCTGAGACTGGAGCAATTGGACGAGTTGGCGGAAAATATCCGGATAATGGATCAGGAGGATGGCGCATTGCTGAAATACCTCTCTGTCCTTGAGGTGGAACAGCCGGCAACGCTCCAGGAGGCTTTGAGGTTTTCCATCGAACTGGATGACTACGAGCGTGTACCGGACGATCCGGAGGAATATGGCAAGCAGGTGTTGGAGCGGATCGGGGCGGACGAGGAGCTGATCTCTACCCTCGATGGCTTTACGGATTTCGAAGCAATGGGCAACTTTTATATGCGGGAGGATGGTGTGAGAAGGACCGAATTTGGCCTGCTCCGAAAGCTCAGTGATCCGTTCCCTGAAGTACAAGATGGGTTGCAGATGCATTAATCCCTGTACGCAGATACAAGATACGCTGTGGAACCAGCACGAGTGGGAAAACACTGTGAATATGGGAGGGATTAAATGAGCATTAACATCTGGACAGACCCCATGCAACACGCAGCGTTGCTTGGAAAACCTGTGCTGTTCACCAACTGGCTGATTCAGCGGGATATCATTCCTGATGGGTGGTACTGCTATGACCTACGGGGGACACATAAATCTCCCAGCACCCGAACCACTCTGGTGGATCATGCCGCTGACTATCATGCAGGAACCGTACTTTCTCCAATCCCTTTAAAGCATGAAGGTACTGCTGGCAGCATGGCGGCTCCATCACAGAGGACCGCAGGAGTTATGGCTATATTGCGGAAACAGAAAATTACCGTTTCTGTCTACGCTGTACTCCCTTTCCCGGCGAGTATCAGGGATACCTCTACAGAAGGACGGAGTGGAACTGACCTTCAAAACATCGGCTGAATCCCTGAAAGGGCTGAAGTCTCAGTATTCCACATGGTACATTGCTCCGTCAGACCGCCTGCAGTTCAGGCATCTTTTTGGCGCTGGCTCCGACTACTCCGCAGAGGATATCATCCGCATCGCTTATGGCCGAAGCACACTCTATGAGGCCCCTTCCGCTCCTGCAGAAGATATTGAGATGCAGGGAATGAGTTTATAGAAAGAGGCGTATAAAATGGATCTTGATGGGAGAACGCGGCAGTTTTTTTCGGTATTGTCGGAGCGGTTAAAGGAAAAGGGCTTCTCCTCACGAATTGCCGATGACGGATGCCTGGCAGTGAAATCGAAAAAGATGCGAGGCAAAGAGCAGACACAGTGCTCTGTGGGAAAGGATGGCGAAGTATACTGCCGCTCCGTGGATTTTGCGAATATTTCTCGGAAAAGAGACTTGGAATCCATATTGGAAACCGTGAACGAAGTTCACTCAGACATGGAACCGCCCGAGGCTCCTGAGCAAGAGTCTACACAGGGAGGGATTACTCTTGGATAAGACAATTTTCGAGGTGGAGATCAGCAACAGTGGACCTAAATCTTATGAGACGGCCACGGTAATGAAAATGCCAGCATCCTTTGCGGAGTTCAGCGACGCACTCCAAAAGGCGAGAATCAAAGACGGTAGCTTCTGCAAAAATGAGCTAACCTGCATCCATTACAATGGCCTCACGCATGCCATGATTGGGTGGAATGCTAATCTATACGACCTAAACCTGTTTGCCCAGCGATTGGCCTCACTGACAGAGGAGCAGAAAAAAGGGATGGATGCTCTTTTGAAAATCAAGCAGAATCACCGCGTCGCTCCCATTCCGCTGAACCAATTGATTAACCTGACCTACAATACCGATATCTGCTGTTTTGCGCCCCGAGTTTCCAATCATGAAGAACTGGGGGCGTTTTTATACGCAAATGAAATGCTCTCAAATGAGGCTATGGCTCTGCTTGACACCACAGAGGAGGGCAGCGGCTTTCGGGAAAGACTGCTGGAACTGCTGGGAGAACAGCATCAGGAGGATCATGGCGGCGTGTTCACCGACTTCGGCTATGCGGAACTGGGTGGAGAAATCAAGGACATCTATGTGTGCCAGTCCAATGAAACGGCTTGCTTCCATCGCTCCGATGCTCCGGTGGTGCTGGAGGTGCGTAAGGGATTTTTCAATGACCCAAGCTATGATAACGACAAAACCGCAGTGCTGAATCTTCCCGCAGCGGATGCCGGTATATGGAGAGCGGTGGAAAAAGTAGATGCCGCCTCAGTGGATGAATGTGCATTCCGCTGTGTGGATTGCCTGATCCCCTTCCTGCGAGATGCTATCAACAACGCTATCGACGATGAGGATGGCATTGAACAGGCCGACGAATTTGCCAAGCGGTTGGCTCAAATAGAACGGGAGTGGCCCGAATCGGATAAACTTCGATCCTGACGCAGTATTTGGTACCAATGTTGCCTCCGCCGTCAACGATGACTGGCTGAATGTGTACGCCAATTTTGACTGGAAGACCGGGCGGATAGACAGCGCATTGACCGTATGTCTCGTCTGCTCTGACGGTCATGAGTTTGAGTTTTCCTACCCGCTGACTCCCGCGGAACAGGTCCAGTTGTGGAACCAGATGGACGCCTACTGTCACCAACAGAATGGACAGAGCTTGGGGGAAACAAGGACCGCCCTGCTGCGGGAGCAGGCGGAAGAAGGGCTGGAGATTCGGCTGTAGGAAACGCCGCTCGGTAAATTTTATCGACTTCCCACAGCTTCCCAAGCCGCTTTTTATTGGCAGTGATGAATGGATTTCTCTCCGGAAGTGTGGCATTGTGTTGTTGCATGGGCAGCCAACCGGCGCCTGAAACAAACCAAAAAACTGAGGAAAGGAGTTCAACGAATGAAAGCCAAACAAGTATGTAAACTGCAGGAAAATCTCGCAAAGGAGGCCATTGCATACCTTGTGCTCTATGGAACAACCGTGGATGTAGCTCCATATCGAAAGGCTGTGACACAGGTTGGAACGGTATGGGGACTTCCAATACCAGACACACAGCGGTGGCTGGACTTGATCCGTCAGGAAGAAATCGCAGTTACCCAAGCAGCCGAGCCCGAAAAGGTGAATCATGTGATGGAGGAAAAAGACCTGCCGATAAACGCCAGCGGCCTCCAAACCCTGGATAATATCTGGGGCTTGTTCGAGACAGCGGTGGAGCTGAACAGCGTCGCTGGCCGCCGTGAGATGTACGCACTGGCCAGGGAATTGAGCGAATGCCAGAACCTGACGGACTGGATCATCAAAAGCCAGACGGAGAACGAGGGGGCCCAGGCGCCCATGGCCTGCACACAGAACTGAGCAAGCCGATAGCCGATGCTCCATGAAAAGCCGTGCGGCAGCACGGCTCTTTTTGTGGCGTGGAGCGCATTCCCCCGCCGTTGCCCCCTGTGCGGCCCTGTGTCCCCTTTTCCAAGAGGGGGTGGCATCCGTACACCTGCCGCCCTTCTGGGGGCTTGCGGCGGCTTTGTGCGGGCCGTTCCTAAAATGAGCGGTGACCGTCCTGCGTTGATGGCCTCTCACTTTCGCCTTTAGCGAGGGTGAACCGAGGGGTCGAAAACAGTGCGGGATAAAGAGCGGGGGTCGCAAAGCGTCCCCCGCTCGGCTCACACCGCCCCGCAATGCGGGCCGGGGAACGGTTTTGCGGGGGTCACTTTTCAGGGGATGGGATCACACCGGGGGTCACCACGGCTGGAATGGCCCATCGCTTCGGCGTTTATCCGGCATTAAAACAGGGATATGGACAGAAAAGGAGGCACAAAAGCAAAGTATGGGCGGCATTCAGCTTTGAAGTAAAGAAGCCTCTCAAAGAAAACGAATCCCTGGCCATGCAAAGGTCAGGGATTTTTGATTGGAGGAAAGTATGGCGAGAGAAAAAATCAAGTTCGCTCTGCGTATTGCTCCCGAAACACAGCAACTGGTCAAAGAACTCTGTGAAAGGGATAACTGCCAGAGCCAGAACGAGTTTATTGAAAAGGCAATCCGCTTCTATGCCGGCTATGTTTCCGGCAAGGAAGCCACAGCATATCTGCCGCCCGCACTGGTGGCAGCCATGCGCGGAACCGTCCAGGACAGTGAGAACCGCATCGCCCGCCTGCTCTTCAAACTGGCGGTGGAGGTCAACATGATGATGAATGTACTGGCGGCGGGCATGGAAATCAGTGACGAGGATCTCAAGACACTCCGCGCCCGGTCCGTCCGTGAAGTGAAGCAGACCAATGGGCGCATCAGCTTCAAGGACGCCATCGACTACCAGCGGGGCGTGGAGTGATGCACAAAGGTGGTGACAGTCTGTGCCGCGCCTGATTTTCAAGTGCCCCTACATCAAGGGCGGTACCTCCTCCGCCACCGCTCATCTTGAAAACTATGTGAAATATATGGCCACACGGAATGGTGTGGAGCGCATCGATCCGGGACGCAGTGAGTGGCCGGCCACCTCAAAGCAGAAAAAGATGGTGGAACAGATCCTGCGGGACTTCCCACTCAGCCGTGGGATGTTTGAATACTGGGACTCGGACAGTCACATGACATATCCGCTCATTTTGGCTAAAATTCCGGTAAAGAACCCCTGGGAGATCTTCGCCTATCTGCCCTTTGGAAATTGGAATGAGTGTCCCGACACCCCGGAGCTGATGGCGGTGGCAAAATACTGGTTCCAGCGGTATGGCGCCATCCCTGCCGCCATGAGCCACGATGAGTTGGAGTTCCTGCTCCCGGCCCCTGTTTCTAAAGAGATGGCCATGGAGGTTGCCACAGAGCAGTACGGCTTCTGCCCGGACATCGTGGATCAGGAGCAGGATGACCCCACTGTGGGCAATCTGGCAGATGTTCTGTGGCAGTCCACCGTCTGGTATTTCTGGTGGGATTGATGGGAGGTTGTGACCATGAACGAATACCTAAAGCAATATATTGAACTCCAAAAGCAGTTTCGGGAGACAGAAGGAGATCCGGACAGTGTCCGTGCTCTCTATGCCTTCAAGGAGAAACTGGAGCAGAGTGAGGATCAGCAGGCCAAGGCGGTGCTGGTGGATGTGTATGATCTGCTGGACTTCAAGAAGGATGCCTACGAACTGCTCTGCCAAATCGGAAATCGTTCCGATAAAAAGACCCTCAAGCGGCTGGGCGTCTTGAAGGACTATGCGGAAAACTGGGGCAATCATTACGCCCTCCCCAAGCCCAAAACGCCGGAGGAAAAGCAGAACGAGAAGGAGCGGCAGGCCCAGCTGGGTCTGCCCCCCTTCCAGTATCACCCCAATCCGCTGGAAACTGGCACTTTTGAGGAGTCCGCGGATGGCGTTGCCTGCGACTGCTGCGGCAGGATGACCCACATTTTCTATACAGGTCCCTTTTACTCAGTGGAGGATGTTGAACATCTGTGCCCGGAGTGTATCTCCAGCGGTGAGGCGGCCCGGAAATATGACGGCAGTTTTCAGGATGATTACGCTGTGGATGATGGTGTGGACGATCCGGAGAAGCTGGACGAGCTGATCCACCGCACCCCCGGCTACTCCGGCTGGCAGCAGGAATACTGGCGCGCCCACTGCGGCGACTTCTGCGCCTTTTTGGGCTATGTGGGCGCCAGAGAACTGCGGGCACTGGGTGTGCTGGAGGATGTGCTGGACGATCCCATGTGGGACGAGGAGCAAAAAGAAATGATCCAGGAATCTGTCAATGGCGGGCATCTGCAATGCTATCTGTTCCAGTGCCTCCACTGCGGAAAGCACCTGGTCTGGATGGATTTTGATTGAGGAGTTTTCAAAAGGTGGATACAAACGATGAAAACCAAAACACTGACCATTCAACTGAATGATGCACGACTGCCCATCCTACCGTTAGAACCGGAAGCCCACCTCTCCTTTACTACTCATGATGATGGAAATGAATTGGAGTTAACGGGAAACCGGGCTGGGCTGCTCCTATTGGCGAAAGCCGCGCTGGGTATGGCGGAAACCATTCGTGAGGATGGATTTCATATCCATTTGGATGACCTGTATGACATCAACGCCGAGGGGAAAAGCATCCTGATCCGAAAGGAGGAACGGTCAAAACCATGATTGAAAAAACCTTCCTCAACTCCGCCACAAACAAGCAGTGGCGGATTGAAATTGACGGACATACCATCCGAACTTGCTTGAATGGTGGGAAGGTCAAGGAGATCCTGTGCGACTCCGCCTTCCAGGTCAAGAGCAAGGCGGCCAGCGCCATGATGGGCCAGATGCGGAAAGGATTTGTCTATCAGAATCCGGATGCCGCCGTTGGCGAAGCGCGGTGCCATCGGTTTATTGGAAAGGACAGCAACGGCTTTATGCCCTTAGCCACCACCCTCACACGGGATGACTTCTTCCTGACGCGGGTGGTAGGCGATTTTGAGGACGAGATCCTCTATCACTTCAATGGCAGCGGGGAGAGCCTTGAAACGGTCTCTCTGGGTGCCAAGCGGATGACCTATGAGCAGGTCCTCTGCTCCAATGACACCCTTCTTCTGAACAACAGCTATCTTCTCCAGCAGTTCTCGCTCCGCACCCATGAGGTCACGCCCTTTGCCAACAAGAAAAACAGCATGAAGACCATGCTGGATGCCAGTGGCGACCTGGCCCTGTGGTACACGGGCGAGGAGATCGTCGTCTTTGCCTTTGGCAGCAACACGAAAGTGTGGCGGGAAACGGTAAAATGCAAGAAGTCAAAAGATCCGAATTTTGCCTATTACTGCTTTGGAATGCTCTCTCCCCGGCAGAGCAAAGCGGCCTACCGCGTCACCGAGGGTGAGTATGTGCTGGTCGATCTGAAGTCCGCCCAAAAAGTAGTGATTCCCAATGAGGGCTGGCATCCCTTCTTCTCTCCGGATGACCAATGCTTCTCGGTGGGCGGCAAGTTCTATTTGACCCAGACCGGAGAGGAGATAGCCAATCCGTTCCCGTTTTCCGTCCGGCAGGGGCTAAGTTTTTCGGATACCTGCGTGGTGCGGACAAGGGGCAGCCTGATGGCTGTTCAGCAGGATCGTGGCAGCTCCCCCATAGAGCTGTGGGATACCGGCAGCGGCCAACTGCTGGCCACCATCGACGACCACTTTGTGGTGCGGCAGGTGAATTTTGCGTTCACCAAGAGCGCACTTGTCCTGCACACCGATTACGGGGCCATGAGCATCTATTCCTGCGCCCTCTGAAACGGAGAAGTGAACGATTATATTCATTTTTGCGATGGAAAAATAGTGGGGGTACCATGAACTTTAACGAAGCAATGCAAATGCTTGGAAGCAAGCTGCAAGGAAAGTACGGACATTTAGGCTTTAAGTATAAAAAATCCGACAAAACACTTACGAGGCACAGTAAAAATTTCACCTATATGATTGCTTTTTCCTCATTCGGCGGGAACACAAAGGATAACATAGGTATAGAGGTTTGCTATATCATCAACACCCGTCCATACGACCCTTATGGTTATGCCAAACCAGACATCAACACACAACCACTGTTTTACAGTTTAAGAGACAATGAAATATATCTTGATATAGGAAATGAAGAAAAAATTGACAATGCCTTTGAGATTGTTTGTCAGTGGATGGATCAATTACTGATTCCAAAAATGAATGAGCTTTGTGCTATTGAGTAATGTGGAAGTAATGGCAGAGAAAGAGCGTGGGCACCTATGAACAAAGAATCATTGACTGCGAAACTCCTGGACTTGGCTGAGGGACGGGAAACACCTGAAACCTGGCAGAACTGGTGGGACGAACATGAGACGGAGCTGGAAGCCCTGCTGAGTCGTGGTGAATTTTTGAAACTGAAGCCCCGCCGACATGGTTTTCAGTGGGTCCCGGTATTGGGCAGCCAAAAGGGAGCCATCGCCATTCTGGAAAAGAGCGGCACAGCATTTGAGGCCAGCAATCTCTACCAGGAGCAGTATCTGGCCGAGCTGGACGCTTTCTGCAAGGAGCAGGAGCGAGTGCAGCGGGAAAAGCAAAAGGAATTCAAGACCAACAACCCGGAGTTGTTTGGCCGATACCCCAAGTTCTCCAAGGCGTTGGCAAAGGGGCTTGACCCCTCTGACGAGATCCAGCCTGCCGCCACGGAGGAGCAGATCAGGAATCAAGAAAGCGTGCTGGACTTCACGCTCCCGTCCCAGGTGCGGGAGTTCTTCCTACTGACCGCAGGCATCAATGTATCCACAGGCGTAATCGTTGAACTCTCTGGAACATTTCATCTGACCATCCATGGAGAGCGGTATTGTGTGCTGGGCGAGTTCTGGAAAGAAGCGGACGGCGACCAACTTCTGCTCCGCCCCGGCGAGGAAACCATCTGGTACTACGCCCATGAGCAGGACAAGGTAAAGCGCCTCTGCAATGATATGACAGAACTGCTGGAGAAGAAATTGGCGAGGTATCTCAATGAGCACTGAAAACATCGCCCATGAAAAGCGCTATCGAGACTGGCTGGCGCAGTATGATGCTATGTTTGCACCGGAGAACCGATCTCCTCAGCAAGACGAGCAGTTTCCGCTGACGGATGGATACTCCATCCGCTCCAAAGCCTACATCTATGACGGCGATCTGCATCTCTGCGGCAGCGAGAGCGAACTGCTGGACAATGAGGGCAAGGTGCGGTATGCTTGGCGTAATCTGGACACGGATGGTGAATTCTGCTCCCTGTTTCGTCACCGCAACGGAAAGCACTATCTGATTTTCCGTACAGAACTGTATGGATACAGCGTCCTGGAGGTGGAGAGCGGACAGGAGATGCACTATGTCCCTGCCTGTGTCCACCCAGAGGAGGGTCAGAAGACCGAGGAAGTGTTCATCTGGACCGGCGCGGACTATGACCCTGGCACGGATCTGCTGGCTGTCACCGGCTGCATCTGGGCCTGTCCCTACTCCACTATCGTGCTGGACTTTTCCTGCCCACTCCAGCCACAGCTCCCGGAGCGTTGGCTGGATCTGCGGCACATCGTTGACCCGGATGATACCCGGTTTGACGATATTGAGTTTGTCCGCTGGGACAGCGACAGCTTGCTTCTTCGTGGCTGCGACACAGAGGATGACCGGTGGAAAGAAATAGCCATTCAAATAGGACAGATTCAACAATCCCTGATGGAAAGGCAAAAGTGTCTGCCATGCGAAAAGGATTTATGGCATATTCCCATGTAGGTAACTTAACCAAATAAATTGTTGTC
>ULVR01019025.1_pt1 | contig 12604 bp, 9 predicted proteins | sample 1959601 | NCBI WGS metagenome assembly ULVR01 (sample SAMEA4835791, study PRJEB28245) | human gut metagenome | biome: gut microbiome; material: fecal sample | place: Denmark | collected 2008
GAAATAATAATATGTTTAGTATTAATAATAATATTAGTGTTAGCTGATTCATTTGATAATTTAAGTATTCCTAAGATTCTATCTTTATCAAAAAGCGTAAATGAAGTTAAGAAAGAGAATAGGGAATTAAAAGATGCAAACATTAAGTTGCTAGAACAAGTAGTGAGCATAAAAAATTCAAATAACCAAAATATTTATTTACCTAATTCATTTAGTACTATTGGTTCTTCTGACATTAATGACATAAATAAAACAAAAGAAAATGAGTCTATTAATGAGCAAAGGGAAATAGATAATACTGATGATTTATTGAATAAAAGGATTTTAGCATCTGAAAGACATAAATATAGAAATATTTTTGAAATCTATATATTGCAGAAAACCTTAAATAGTGAGCCAAGTAATTCAAACATTCAATACGATGTTAAATTAATAAATAATAAGCCAATAGAAGATAATATTATGAAGAATGAAGCGAGATTCGATGCGTGGAAGTCTGATGGAAAAAATAATATATTTTATGAAGTTAAAATGTCACCATTTTGGGTAGATTATCCTTATCAATTGCATTATATGCTTAGAACTATTGAATTGTACCAAGAATCTAGTAAATGTCCTTCAAAATTAGTGTTAATTTTACCCAATGTTGATAAAGATTTAGAAAAGATTTTATTTAATAGAACAGATAACAGATTTAGTCTTTTAAAAGAAAGAATAAATAGTAGATTTGAACCTGCTATTACAAATGGATTATTAGAAGTTTTAGAAATAGATGTTTCAAAAAAAGAGTTAGATGATTATCTAAATCAAAAAGAAAATAATTAACTACACATTGACCATCGGCAGGTGGCGAGGGTGCTGAGGTAGTCTATGCCCTTAGAAACTCAGATACATTAGCCAAAAATATATTAGAGGGAATAGGTAGTGAAGGGCAACTAATGCGAAAGTATTATCAACGAAGATTACCTGAAAATCCAATGAAGGACTACTATTACATTCAAAGACTAACAGGTGATGCAGAAACTTTATTAGTAGAATATGGCTTTATTGATAATCAAGCAGATGCTAGGAAACTTCAAAACAATATTGAAGACTATGTAGAAGGGGCCTTAAAAGCAATTGTTGAATATGCTGGATATGAATATAAGGAGCCATCCTCAGGTGATGACAATGGTGATTATTATACCGTAAAAAGAGGAGACAGTCTTTGGAGTATTGCCAATAAATATAATACAACAGTAGCCGAATTGGTTGAAACTAATAATTTAGGTTCAAACACTTTACAAATCGGTCAAGTACTAAGAATACCTAGAAAAAGCACAACTCCAAATGAAAACACTACTATTTATGTTGTGAAAAGGGGAGATAGTCTCTGGAAAATTGCTAATGATTATGGTGCAACAGTTGATGTCCTAAAAGAGTTAAATAATTTAACAACCAATGGCTTACAAATAGGCCAACAATTACTTGTCCCAGCCCAGGCAAGCAACACTCCAGCTAACGAAATAGTCTATACTGTCAAAAAAGGAGATAGCTTATGGACTATTGCCCAAAAATATAACACTACAATCTCTGCATTGAAAACCAGAAACAATTTAACAAGTAACGTTTTAAGTATTGGCCAACAATTAATTATTCCATCTTCTACTCAAACACCATCAAACGACTCTAACAATACTCCACCAGCAGAAAAGACATATGTGGTACAACGTGGAGATAGTTTATGGTTAATAGCTAATAAAAACAATACAACTGTAGATGAGTTAAAAAGATTAAATAATCTTACTTCTAATGTTCTTCAAATAGGCCAAATTCTAAGAATACAATAATTGTTCCTAATTTACCAGAGTTATTCACAAAAAAAGTGGATAACTTTTTTCTATTGCAATTTATTTAAAAAAAACTCTAAACTACCAAATTATCTGTTATAATATGATTATAAGAATAAGAGGAGGATGTTTATGAATAATCAAGAAATAAATCAAACTGAGAAATTAGAAAATACGAATATAATGCCAACTAATTTACAAGCTAACAGTATTACTCCACCTAACATTATTCAAACACCATCTAATAATGCTTTAGAGCCTATTATTCCAACGCAAAAAGCAGCAGAAATAGCGCCACCAAAATCAGAAATAGTTAATACCAAAAATGTTGTATCAACCATTACCACTCCTGCAGAAGAAGAAATCCTAAAAAATGTAACTAAGGGGAAAAAGGGAATTCATATATTTTTTCTATTTCTAGAATTAATAGGTATTGGGCTAGGTATTTATTTTATAATCAATTGCAATGAAAAGTATAATACTTACACAATAATCGGTGCTGACCTAAGCTCAAAAACTAAAGTTTACAAAGCTGGTAAGCCATATTATCATGCACAATATTTATATAAGGTAAATGATAAAAAATATTATTATGATTATCCAAAAGATTTTTCAACAGATCCGGATCCAATAATTCAACTTAGATATAATCCCCAAAAACCAGCACAACTATTTTCAAATAATGAATGGATATTTTCTATAGGTTTAACTGCCGGTAGTACAATTCTTTTATTTATTACTATAGGCATACTTATCTCAATCACAGGAAAACGAGAATCTAAAATTGTTACCGTCATAGTTGAGGATATGCTCACATGCGTAGGTGGAAGAAAAATATATATGAGAAATATAGATACCCCTATAGATAATGAAAATCCAGCAAAGACCGAGTATTACTCATATTACACAAACAAAATTAATGAATTTCCAATCGGCTCAAAAATTAAGTTTAATGCCTATAAATATAATGAAGTTTTAACAACCGAGGTTTATAAAAATAAATTTACAGCTATGACTATCAATGAATTTAAAACCAGTGATTTTATTCACTTAACAAAATGAGGAGGTACCTATGCCACAAAAGAAAGTCCTAAAATTAAAACCTAAAACAAAAATTATCTGCAAAATTTTAGCGATAATTATAATTGCTCTTGCTGTCTTTTTAGGATATTATTTACATTCAAGAAATGAATTAAAAAAAGCAGGCTACTCAGATGTTGCCATATCAAACATTTTAAAAAAATTTAAAAAGAGCTATGCCTTAGATAACCCAGACAACAAGACTTTAAATAAAGCTTTTGAAAGTTCTGCATATAAAGAAGAAAATCTAGAATATTACAAGCATATAAAATATCAAAATCAAAAAAATATAATTCAGAACATAAATAAATTAATCAAAAAAAAGTATAGTACAAGAGATATTTCTATCATTTTAGCACATGGTAATGACAAAAGTGTTTCTGATTTTGCCAAGAGACCAAAAGTAAAGTATCTAGAAGAATTTTATAGTTATGATTTTGCAAAACTTGAGAACTATGATAGATATGTAAAGTATATGGATGAGGTTGGTGATGATGAAGAGACAACAGTTATCAAAGTAAATCTTGATTTAGATAAATCACCTTACCAAGATGCAATTAAGGTTACTGATAAAACAAAATTAGTTTTAGCTAATAAGCATCATTATTTAGGAAAAGAATACATTCCCAATAATTTAACAAGCATACCACAAAAATATACAATAGATGGAGATGACAATACAAAAGGTACCAAGGAAGCCGTAGATGCAGCAATTAAAATGATTGAGGCAGCTAAAAAGGAAGGCTTAAATCTTTTAGTTAATTCCGGTTATAGAAGTTATACTGATCAGGAAGAAACATATAACACTTATTTATCTCTTTATGGTGAATCATATGTTGAAAGATTTGTGGTGAAAGCTGGATATTCAGAACACCAAACAGGATATGCATTTGACTTTGCTAGTGGAAACAGTAATATTTTCCAAAATTCACAAGAATATCAATGGATGATAAAAAACAGTTATAAATATGGCTTCTGTTATAGATTTTTAAGGAGTAAGGAAGAAATAACGGAAATAAGACATGAGGCTTGGCATTTCCGTTATGTTGGAACCAAGGCCGCAAAGATTATGGATAAAGAAGAATTAAGTTTAGAAGAGTACTATGCAAAGTATGTTGAAAAATAAAATAAATGATTAATCTATTACGTAAAAGTAATAGATTTTATTTAAAAATTCTTTTTTAGCAAATAAAAATATGCTATAATCACTATAGAATAGGAGGGAGTATTATGTATCCATTAGGAGAACAATTTTTAGTTGACTATCGAAGAGCAAAATCAGATCCTAAAGCTTGTATAGTTGGTAAAAAATATCGCTTTTCTGTCATAACAGAACGAGTAATTAGAATAGAATATAGTCCAAATGGAACATTTGTAGACCTTCCCAGTCAATTAGTTCAAAATAGAAATATTGGTCTTCCTGCTTTTACTCTACGCCAGGACCAAACATTTCTGGAAATAACAACAAAATATTTCAGTTTATCATATATAAAAGAGAAACCATTTGAGGGTACAAATATAAATCCCACCAAGAATTTAAAAATAACTCTTTTAAGTAATGTTGATAAGGATAGACAAAGAGACTGGTATTATAAGCATCCTGAAGTAAGAAATATGAATGGAAATATTTCAGGCTTTGACATTCACTTAAATGATAGGTTTAAAAGAGGCCTATATTCGCTAGAAGGGTTTGCCTCTTTTGATGACAGTGACACATATCTTTTAGATAAAGATGGAACTCTACTAGAAAGGCCAGCTGGAAACATAGATATTTATGTTTTTATGTATGATAAAGATTTTAAAGAGGCTCTAACAGATTATTTTAAAATAACTGGCTTTCCTGAACTGTTACCAAGATATGCTCTAGGTAATTGGTGGAGTAGAAATATTACATATGATGATAAGAGTATTATGGAATTAATCCATAATTTTGAAAAAAAGAGAATACCACTTTCTGTTATTCTTTTAGATAACGATTGGCATTACAGAAATGTTGGTGATTTGAAAGACTTAAGATCAGGCTTTACTTTTAATACTAATTTATTTCCAAACCCCAGTGAAAGTATAAAAAAAATCCATGAAAAAAATATTAGAGTAGGTTTAGTAGTTGATCCTACTGAAGGCTTTTACCCACATGATGCTTATTATCAAAAAGCAGCTGAGTATTTAGAAATTTCTAATAACAGCGTCATAAAGTTTGATCCCCTAAATCCTAAAATATTAGATGTGTATTTTAAGGTATATCTTCATACTTTAGAGTCATTAGGGGTTGACTTCTTTTGGAATGATTATAAAGGTGATAAAGATGTTAGTAAAATGTGGAGTATGGTTCATTACATGTATCATGACTCAGATAGAAACGCCAATAAAAGAGGTCTTGTTTTATCAAGAGGTTCTATTATTGCACCACAACGTTATCCAGTAATATATGGAGGTCCAACCGAAATAACGTGGGAAGCTCTAGCTAAAGAGACTTTCACATATATAAATGCTTCAAATATGGGAATATCTTGGTTAAGTTTAGATGTAGGGGGTAATCACGGAGGAATAGAGGAAAGCGAACTCTATATTAGACAGGTACAGTTAGGTTGTTTTTCACCAATTTTAAGATTTCATGCCGCCCGCGGACCTTACTATAAAAAAGAACCATGGGTATGGGAAGCTAAAACAACTAATATTGTTGCTGACTATCTTAGACTTCGTCATCGCCTTATTCCGTATTTGTATACAGAGGCCTACAATTATTCTAGAGTAGGAATTCCAATCATCCAACCATTTTATTACAACTATCCTTGGTGCTATGATGATGAACTTTACAAAAATCAATATTACTTTGGATCACAATTGTTAGTATGTCCAATTTTGAACAGAAAAGATGACTTGATGAGTCGTACAGTACATAGATTTTATATGCCAGATGGAATATGGTATGACTTTTTCACAGGAAAAAAATTTCCAGGTGGAAAAAAATATGTTTCATTCTTTAGAGAGGAAGACTATCCAGTCTTTGCTCATGCGGGATCAATAATTCCGCTATCAAATAGAAGTGACAGAAATAACATTGGTTTAGCAACAGAAATGGAAATTCATATTTTCCCAGGAGTAAGTAACATGTATACATTATATGAAGATGATGGTATGACCTCACTATATAAAGAAGGATATTATCTAAAAACATCAATTGATTATAATTATCTTCGCAGTAACTATACAGTTATAATTCGTTCAATAGAGGGAAAAAGTGGTATAGTTCCAGATAGAAGAGATTATAAGTTAGTATTTAGAAATACAAAACAAGCCGAAAGTGTCAAAGTAATGTTTAATGACCAAGTAATAAATGGTACATACACCGTAGATGGCAATGACTTTATAGTTTATTTGAAACAAATACCAACAATAGGTCAATTAACTATAAACTGTCGAGGAAAAGATATTGAAATAGACGCCGTACGTGTTATAAATGATGATGTTAATAGTATCTTAATGGACTTACAAATAAGTACATATTTGAAAGAAGACATTGCTAATATCATATTTGGAGATAAAAGTATCCAGAAAAAACGTATCGCTATTAGAAAGTTAAAAAGCAAAGGTCTTGCCAAGGAACATATCAAATTATTCCTAAAACTACTTGAATATATTGCTGAAGTTTAGTATACTAACACTAATTAAAGTTTTAAATATTGGTAATAGTATTAGTAAAGAAATATCTTTAAAAGAGAGTTTGTGTGTGGTGAAAACAAATAAGATAACTTTATGAACTTGATTATCTAAAAATATATCGGGTAAGACCGTTAAATCTAGTAAGATGCACATACATTATAGTATGTGAATTAAGGTGGTACCGCGAATAATTCGTCCTTAGATTTATAAGGGCGTTTTTATATGTAAGGAGGAAAAATGTTACAAAATATAATCCTATTTTTATTGACATTTATAACTATATTCTTAGTTTACGAAATAATGTTCATAAAGGAGTATAGATATAATAAAAAAATTAAAAAAGGTAAAATAAGTAAAGATGACAATCGCAAAGAACCAGTAGAAGTCCGGCTATTAAAGTCATATTACAAGGTTGATATAGATAAATTAAATTATAGTAGTGTGCTGAATACTATTGCTTTTATATCTAGTTTAGATATGGCCATAATTATAACAGTAGCGTGTCTTGTAAAAATTGGTTTAATCCAAATTTTAATAGCGCTGATACTGGTTATTCCAATCATATATTCAAGCTATTACTTATTAGCTAAATATTATAAATATAAGATAAATAAAAAGAGTATCAAACATAAAAATAAAATCAAGAAAGGAACAAAATAAAATGAGTAATTATACAAGTATCGAAAAAAAATGGCAAAAATATTGGGAAGATGAAAAGGTATTCGTTGCGGATAATAAAAGTAGTAAACCTAAGTATTATTATCTAGTAGAGTTTCCTTATCCATCAGGCGCAGGACTTCATGTAGGACATGTTAGAAGTTATACTGCTCTAGATGCCCTAGCACGTAAGAAAAGAATGAATGGATATAATGTTTTATTCCCAATGGGATGGGATGCTTTTGGAGCACCAGCAGAACAGTACGCTATTAAAAATCATATTCATCCAAGTGTTGCTGTTAAAGAAAATATTAAAAACTTCAAGAGTCAAATTAAATCAATTGGTCTATCAATTGATTGGACAAGAGAGTTCGCAACAACTGATCCAGAATATTACAAATGGACTCAATGGCAATTCTTAAAGTTCTTTGAACACGGAATGGCTTATAAAGCAAAGAAAAATATTAACTGGTGTCCAAAGTGTAAGATGGGACTATCTAATGAAGACTCATCAGGTGGAGTTTGTGAACGTTGTGGAACAGAAGTAGAACAAAGAGAAAAAGAACAATGGATGCTTAGAATGAGTGATTATGCAGAAGATTTAATCACTGGACTTGATGATACTAAATTCCAAGATAGAATAAAAACAGCTCAAATCAACTGGATAGGTAAATCAACAGGAGCAGAAGTTAATTTCAAAGTAAAAGAAACTGACGAAGATTTAGTAGTATTCACAACAAGACCAGATACTCTATATGGAGTAACTTTCATGGTTGTCGCACCAGAACATCCAATAATAGATAAGAATAAAAATAAGATTTCTAATTTTGATGAAATTGAAGCATACCGTGAAAAGATTAAAAATAAAACAGAATTTGAAAGAACTCAAGTAAATAAAGATAAGACAGGTGTATGTATAAAAGGTCTTACTGGAATAAATCCAATTACTAATAAAGAAATTCCAATCTACATCTCAGACTATGTTATGATGAGTTATGGAACAGGAGCTATCATGGCAGTACCAGCTCATGATGAAAGAGACTATGAATTTGCTAAAAAATTTGGAATTGATATAGTTGAAGTAATCAAAGGTGGAGATATTTCAGAAAAAGCTTACAATGGCGATGGTGAAATGGTTAACTCTGGAGTATTAAATGGATTAACTAACAAAAAAGATTCCATTAAGAAAATGATTGAATACCTAGAAGAAAATAATTTAGGACATGAAAAAGTAAATTACAAATTACAAGACTGGATATTCTCACGTCAAAGATTCTGGGGAGAACCAATTCCACTAGTTTATTGTGAAGATTGTGGTTGGGTTCCAGTAAAAGAAGAAGACTTACCAGTTAGACTTCCAGACGTTACAAACTATGAACCAACAGATGATGGTGAAAGTCCACTAGCCGCAATCACTGACTGGGTAAATACAACTTGTCCACATTGTGGAAAACCTGCTAAAAGAGAAACTGATACTATGCCAAACTGGGCAGGTTCATCTTGGTATTGGTTAAGATATATGGATGCACATAATGATAAAGAATTCGCAAGTCAAGATGCCTTAAAATATTGGGGTAAACTAGATTTCTATAATGGTGGTATGGAACACGCAACAAGACATTTACTATATGCTCGATTCTGGAATCAATTCCTATATAATATAGGACTAGTACCAAATAAAGAACCATTTGAAACAAGAGTAAGTCATGGTATGATTCTTGGTGAAGGTGGCGTTAAGATGTCAAAATCACTAGGAAATGTTGTAAATCCTGATGATATGGTAGCTTCATACGGTGCAGATGCTTTAAGAACATATGAAATGTTTATTGGTGACTATGAAAAAGAAGTTGCTTGGAGTGAACAAGGACTTAATGGATGTAAAAGATTTATTGATAGAGTAGTTAGAGTTGGAGAAAAAGTAACTGATACAAATGGTTATTCCGAAAAATTAGAAAGTCTAATTCATAAAACTATCAAGAAAGTTACTGAAGATATAGATACAATGAAATTTAATACAGTAGTATCAGCTCTAATGATTCTTTTAAATAACTTTGAAGAACAAGAACAAATAACAAAAGATGATTATAGAACATTCTTAATACTATTAAATCCAATTGCGCCACATATAACTGAAGAGTTAAATGAAAAATATGCTTTAGGTGAAGCAATTTGTAAGAGTAGTTGGCCAAAATATGATATTGCAAAGACAGTAGATCAAGAAAAAGAAATCGCTGTTCAAGTAAATGGAAAAGTTCGTGCTACAATTACAATAAATATTAATGAAGATGAAGAAAGTATTAAGGAAAAAGCCTTAACTGCTGAAAACGTAAAAAATCACACAGCAGGAAAAGAAATAGTTAAAGTAATAATTATCAAAGGAAAGATAGTTAATATTGTAGTTAAATAGAAATGTGTAATAAGTCACATTTCTTTTTTTCAACAATTTTTGTGGATAAAAAAGTTTATTATAGTAATAGGTGATGCTATGAAAGTTAAATTATTTGATTTAGAAGATGAAAAAGATTTAGAAGAAGCCATAAATGATTTTTTGGAAGATATGAAAGGTGAATTATGGGATATTAAATATCAAGTATCTTCATCAATTTATGGTGAAGAACAAGTTTATTGTTTTTCAGCTATGGTTATATATTATTAATATTTACATTTACCAAAAAAATTTTTTATGATATTATTGTAATACATACAAAATATGGGAAGTGATTACATTAATGAAAAAAGGCAATAAAAAAACGAGACAATCAAAAGAAGAAAAGCACAAAAAAGTTCTTACTAAAAATAACTTTATCCAGGGTGCTTTTATTTCAACATTAGGAATTGTAGTTAGTAAAATTCTAGGTATTGTATATGTAATACCATTTCATGCAATAGTTAAAGAACAAGGTGGTGCTCTTTACGGCTATGCTTATACTATTTATTCTCTATTCCTAGCGCTATCATCTGCTGGAATACCATTAGCAATTAGTAAAATAATTAGTGAGTATCAAACATTGGGTTATTATAATGCTAAAGAAAGGGCCTTTAAAATAGGAAAGCAATTATCAATTGTACTAGGATTAATTGCTTTCATAATATTATTCATTTTCGCACCAGAAGTAGCTCACCTAATTTTAGGCGATTTAAAAGGCGGTAACACCATTGAACAAGTAACCTATGTTATCAGAGTTATTTCAACGGCTATTTTAGTTGTTCCTATACTAAGTATTTATCGTGGTTATTTAGAAGGGCATAAATATTTAACTCCAAGTTCTATCTCAAATGTTATTGAACAAGTAGTTAGAGTAACACTAATCATATTGGGAAGTTATCTTTCTATGAAAGTTTTCCACTTATCACTTGAAACAACAGTTGGTATAGCTGTCTTTGGTGCAACAGCAGGAGCCTTAATTTCGTACTTTTATTTACTTGATATTACCCATAAAAGTAAAAAAGAATTACAAGAAAAACCTTTAAAGGTAAAAGAACCTAAGATAACAAATAAGGCAATAGTTAAGAAAATATTTATATATGCCTTGCCATTCATCATGATTGATATATTTAAGTCCATGTATGACTTCATAGATATGTCAACAGTAGTAAAAACAATCGGTGATATGTCAAATTATTCCACTAAAGATGCTGAAAGTATTATGAGTGTCATTTCGACATGGGGATCTAAATTTAATATGATTATTAGTTCCGTTTCAACAGGAATTATTGTAAGTCTTATCCCAACATTAACGGCAAGTTTTGTTGTTGGTAATCAGAAAGACATTAACAAAAAAGTAAACCAAACTTTCCAAATACTTCTCCTATTTACAATGCCAATGACTGTAGGTCTAAGTATGTTAGCGAAACCTGTCTGGATGATTTTTTATGGTCCAAGTAAATTCGGTGCGCCAGTTTTTTCATATTTTATCTACGTTTCATTATTTATGAGTTTATATACAACTGCAGTAACTATTATCCAAACATTAAAAGACTATAAAACAGTATTTATTAGTTTATTTGTAGGTGCAACCCTAAAATTACTTCTAAATGTTTCTTTGATGAATAGTTTCAATAAAATGGGCCTACCACCATTCTATGGTAATATAAGCGCTACTATTATAGGTTATTTAGTATCTCAAATTATATGTTTATATGTTTTACATAAAAGATATAAAATTAACTATGAAGTTACTGTAAAAGAAATTTTCAATATAACATGTGCTACAGTAATAATGGGTCTAGTATTATTCTTATTAAGATTTGTTATCCCAGAAGTATCAAGTAATAGACTAGTAAATCTACCAATTATAGTTGCCTATACTTTAGTAGGCGCTATAATATACTTTATAGTAATTTATAAGAGTAAAACACTTCATACAATATTTGGTGAAAATAATTTGAAAAAGATAACAAATAAGTTATTTAAGAAAAGGTCAAAGGGAGCAAGTAAATAACATGTCAAAAATATTAGTTAGCGCTTGTTTAGGAGGTTATAATTGCAATTATAAAGGTGAATCAAATTTTCAAGAAGATATTTATACCTTAATAAAGAGTGGTAATTGTATCTTAGTTTGTCCGGAAGCACTTGGAGGAATGACTACTCCAAGAAACCCTTCAGAATGTATTAGTGATGAAAAAGTAATAAACAACTTAGGAGAAGATAACACTTCATTTTACTTTAAAGGGGCTGCAGAAACTCTCAGAATAGCCAAGTTATATAATTGTAAAGTAGCTATTTTAAAAGAAAAGAGCCCATCATGTGGAACTAAAAGGTATGATGGAACATTTAGTAAAAGACTGATTGATAAGAATGGAATTACTGCAAAATTGTTAGCTGATAATGATATAAGAGTCATATCGAGTGATGATCATGAAAGTATAGAAAAATTAATAAACCAAATAAAAAATAGGAATTTTAATGATATGAACCCCGTTTCTTGGACAAAATAGAAACGAGGTTTTTATATGTCAAAATTAAGTTATGAAGACAAAATAAATATATATCAAGAAAGAAAAAATGGAAATGCAATAAGTAATATTTCAAAAAAATATAATGTTAGAAAAAATGTAATTGAATATTTAGTAAGATTAATTGATAAACATGGCTATGATGTTTTAAGGATAAGTAAAAATAGAACATTTACTTCTTATGAAAAGGAACAGATTATTAACAGGGTCCTACTTAATAATGAGTCTGCATGTTCTGTTGCTATAGATGAGGGATTATTAAGTCAAGGAATGTTACAAAATTGGATTAAAAAATATAAAGAAAACGGTTATAATATAGTTGAACGAAAGCGAGGTCGTACAACTATGTCAAAAGTAACTAAGAAAAAAGAAAATGAAACAGATAAAGAAAAAATTAAAAGATTAGAAGAAGAAAATTT
>ULVR01068448.1_pt1 | contig 12538 bp, 10 predicted proteins | sample 1959601 | NCBI WGS metagenome assembly ULVR01 (sample SAMEA4835791, study PRJEB28245) | human gut metagenome | biome: gut microbiome; material: fecal sample | place: Denmark | collected 2008
TGGATGCCCTGGCCGCGCAGGCGGAACTTGGTGCCGCTCTGGGTACCTTCGGGGATATGCTGCACAATGCGGCCATCCACGGTGGGCACCTCAACGTCATCGCCCAGCACAGCCTGGCTGAAGGTGATGGGCACATGGATGGTAACATCGTACCCGTCACGCTCAAACATCGGGTCGGCCTTAACGGTAACATGCACGATCACATCGCCGGCCGGGCCGCCGTTGGAACCGGCATCGCCCTGGCCGCGCAGTGCAATGTTCTGGTCATCATCAATACCAGCGGGGATATTGATCTCCAGGCTCTTGCGCGCGGCGGTCTTGCCGGTGCCGCGGCAGGTCTTGCACGGGTTGCGGATAATGGTGCCGCGGCCGCCGCAGTGGCTGCAGGGCTGCTGGCTCTGCATTACGCCAAAGGGGGTGCGCTGCTGTGTTACAACATAACCACGGCCGCCGCAGTCGGGGCAGGTTTCGGGGCTGGTACCCTTGGCCGCACCGGTGCCGCCGCAGTCGGGGCAGGTTTCCTGGCGGTTGATGGTGATCTTCTTGGAGCAGCCGTGGGCGGCTTCCTCAAAGGTCAGGATCACGCTGGCCTGAATATCATGGCCCTTGCGGGGTGCATTGGCGGTGCGGGGGGAAGAACCGCCGCCAAAGCCGCCAAATCCACCGCCAAATCCGCCGCCAAAGATATCGCCAAAGATGTCGCCCAGGTCCACGCCGCCAAAACCACCGCCGAACCCGCCTGCACCGCCGCCGTTGGCAGCCGCATAGTTGGGGTCTACGCCGGCAAAGCCGAACTGATCATAGCGTTGGCGTTTCTGCGGGTCGGAAAGCACATCGTTGGCTTCGTTGACCTCTTTGAACTTTTCCTCGGCTTCTTTATTGCCGGGGTTCAGGTCAGGGTGGTACTTTTTGGCAAGTTTGCGGTAGGCGCTCTTGATCTCGGCATCCGTGGCGTTTTTGCCGATGCCCAGCACCTCGTAATAATCTCTTTTTTCTGCCATATGATCACACCTTTATGTGTTGAAGTAAGTTGACTTTTATTCCTTTCCCCTATGGGAACAGCCGGTTCTTTGTCCGTAAGGGCGTACAGCCTGTGCCTGCAAGCGGCAACGTGATTTCACTGCGGGCACACGCTGTGCGCCCCTACGGACGGGACGCAGCTTTGTGGGCTTAACCCCACAATGGCCGCCGCCGGAATTGCCTGGCGGCGGCCTTTTGGGTTACAGGGATGTTCCCCTGTTTATTCTGCTATCTTACACCTCGTGGAAGTCAGCGTCAACAGCACCGTCATCCTTCGGGGCGGAACCGGCATTGCCCGTGGGGCCCTGCTGGGCGTCAGCGCCCGGCTGCTGGCCCTGCTGCTGGGCAGCCTGCTGGTAAACCTTCTCGCTGATGGCGTAGAAAGCCTTCTGCAGGTCGTCCTGCTTTGCCTTGATGGCCTCAATATCGGTACCCTTCAGGGCTTCCTTCAGGGCGTTCAGCTTAGCTTCGCACTCGCTCTTCTCGGACGGAGAGACCTTGTCGCCCAGCTCGCCCAAAGCCTTTTCGGTCTGGAACACCATCTGGTCGGCGTTGTTGCGGGTATCAACATCTTCGCGGCGCTTCTTATCCTCAGCAGCATACTGCTCGGCATCCTTAACGGCCTTGTCGATGTCATCCTTGCTCATGTTGGTGGAAGCAGTGATGGTAATGCTCTGCTCCTTGCCGGTGCCAAGGTCCTTAGCGCTTACATGCACAATGCCGTTGGCATCGATATCAAAGGTAACTTCGATCTGGGGCACGCCGCGCGGAGCCGGAGCGATGCCATCCAGGTGGAAGGTACCCAGGCTCTTGTTGTCGCGGGCAAACTCACGTTCGCCCTGCAGAACGTTGACTTCAACGCTGGGCTGGTTGTCAGCAGCAGTGGAGAAGATCTGGCTCTTCTTGGTGGGGATGGTGGTGTTGCGCTCAATGATCTTGGTGCAAACGCCGCCCAGAGTCTCAATGCCCAGGCTCAACGGGGTAACATCCAGCAACAGCAGACCCTTAACGTCGCCCTGCAGAACACCGCCCTGGATGGAAGCGCCGACAGCAACACATTCATCGGGGTTGATGCCCTTGAACGGCTCGCAGTTCAGTTCCTTCTTGACAGCGTCATAGACAGCGGGGATACGGGTGGAGCCACCGACCATCAGGACCTTAGCCAGGTCAGAAGCCTTCAGGCCTGCATCAGCCAGAGCCTTGCGGACAGGGGCCATAGTGCGGTCAACCAGATCAGCGGTCAGTTCATTGAACTTTGCGCGGGTCAGGGTCATATCCAAGTGCTTGGGGCCGTTGGCGTCAGCGGTGATGAACGGCAGGTTGATGTTGGTGGAAGTGGCGCTGGACAGCTCGATCTTTGCCTTTTCAGCAGCTTCCTTCAAGCGCTGTGCAGCCATCTTATCCTTGCGCAGGTCGATGTTGTTTTCCTTCTGGAAATCCTCAGCCATCCAGTCGATGATGCGCTGGTCGAAGTCATCGCCGCCCAGATGGGTGTCGCCATTGGTAGCCAGAACTTCAGTAACGCCATCGCCCATCTCGATGATGGAAACATCGAACGTACCACCGCCCAGGTCGTAAACCATGATCTTCTGGTCGGATTCCTTATCAATGCCGTAAGCCAGAGAAGCTGCGGTCGGCTCGTTGATGATACGCTTTACGTTCAGACCAGCAATGGTACCGGCGTTCTTGGTTGCCTGACGCTGGCTGTCGTTGAAGTAAGCGGGAACGGTGATGACAGCCTCGGTAACGGGCTCGCCCAGGTAAGCTTCGGCATCAGCCTTCAGCTTTGCCAGGATCATAGCGCTGATCTCTTCGGGGGTGTAATCCTTGCCGCCGGCGTGAACCTTCTCGGCAGTGCCCATCTTACGCTTGATGGAGGAGATGGTGTTTTCGGGGTTGGTGATAGCCTGACGCTTTGCAACCTGGCCTACCAGACGCTCGCCGGTTTTGGTAAAGCCGACAACAGACGGGGTGGTACGGGCACCCTCAGCGTTAGGGATAACAACGGGCTCGCCGCCCTCCATAACAGCTACGCAGCTGTTGGTAGTACCAAGGTCAATACCAATAATCTTACTCATAATATAAAACTCCTTTCATATTCCTCTTTCAGGAAACATGGAAATGTGAATGTCTTAATTTATATCTGAACGGGCTTTTGCACCCGGTTCATGCTTTGTTATTCGGCCACAACCACGGTTGCATGGCGGATGATCTTATCGCCGATCATATAGCCTTTCTGGAACACGCGCACCACAGTGCCGCTTTCCTGGCCATCCTCTGCCGGAACCTGCTGAACAGCGTTCATAAAGTTGGGGTCAAAGGGCTTGCCCATGGATTCGATTTCGGTGATGTTCAGCGTTTTCAGAGCTTTTTCGGCTTTGTCCAGCGTCATCACAACGCCCTTTTTATAGTTTTCGTCGGTGCATTCGGCATTGGCTGGCATATCCAGCGTATCCAGAATTGCCAGGATCTGGTTGACCGCGTGGGAAACACCATCGTTGAACTTCTGGTCAGCTTCGCGGGCGGAACGCTTGCGGTAATTGTCATACTCTGCAGCGGTGCGCAGCATCTGGTCTTTCAGCTTTGCGTTGGCCTGCTCGGCGGCTTCCAGCTTTGCCTTTACGGCTTCCAGCTCTTTGGATTTTTTGCCGAACCAGTCTTTCTTTTCGGTCTTTTCTGCAGCGGGTTCAGCTTCCTGCTTATCGGATTCTGCTGCGGGCGCTTTTGTTTCAGCAGCGGCCTGTTCCTGTTCAGTTTCAGGCTGCTTCTTTGTTTCTTCGCTCATGTCTGCTCCTCCTTTTTACCGGACATTGACTGCCCTAACTTAATTGCAAAATAATTCAAAACGGGGATCAAGTGTTCGTACTCCATGCGGTTGGAGCCGATCACCGCCACCGTGCCGTACAGCCCGCCGCCCGCAAGGTAACGCTTGCTGACGATGCAGAGGTTCGGCATGGCAGGCTCGATATCCTCGCCCAACGTGGCGGTCACTTTGCCGCTGCCCGGTTCGATCAGGGCGCGGGCCGCTTCGTTGTCAGAAAAAACTTCCAGCAGCGCGCCAAGGTTTGTGCGCACATCCGGCATCTTGGCCAGGTACTGCACGCCCTCCAGGTAAAACTGCGGGCGGGTGCGAACCAGCGCTTCGGCGGCGAACACCACCGGCGCCAGCCTGCGCCCGGCGGAAAGCACCAGGCTTGCCGTCAGCGACGGGGTCAGATCCTCCGGTGCCACAAAGGTCAGGCTGCTGTTCAGCAGGCGGGCCATCTCATCGGCATCCTCCCGCGTCAAGCCGGTGTGGATACGCGCCACACGGGTGCGCACACCGCCGGAGCTGGTAACCGCCAAAACTGCGGCGGAATACCGCCCGACCTGCACGACCTCAAAATGGGCGATGCACAGATCCTCGGCCTGCGGGGTGGTAGCCACTGCGGCACAGCCGGTATAATCGGCCAGTGCGCGGGCGGCGCTCTGCGCCAGCTTTTCGGGCTCAACGTCCATATCGGCAAACAGCCGGTCAATGTTTTCGCGGTCCGCTGCGCTCAGTGCTATGGCGGCGGGGGCTTCCAGCAGGTGGTCTAGGTAGTACCGGTACCCCTTGGGGCTGGGCACGCGGCCTGCGCTGGTGTGCGGCTGCTCCAGCAGGCCAAGCTTTGTCAGCGCGGCCATCTCGTTGCGGAGCGTTGCGCTGGAAAGTGCCATGTCAAAGTGGCTGGCCAGCAAACCGGAGCCGACCGGCTCGCCGCCGGTAGAATAAATGGCAACAATCGCTTCCAGAATGCGCTGCTTGCGTGCATCCATCGTCATGCTGCCCTCATCTCCTTGTTTGCTTTTTCTTGTTTAGCACTCCCTCTTCCTGAGTGCTAAATTTATTATATCCCAACTCTTTGTTCTGTCAAGCCCTTTTCATAAAAAGTTTCAAACTTTAACAGATTTGACACAAACGCCGCGGCAAAGGGTGGTTTTTGCCCTCCGCCGCGGCGTTTTTCTGTTATTTTATCTTGTTTTGCTGCCCGCCAGACAGCAGGGTGATGCCGGCCAACGGTTCATTCTTCCATCCACTTTGCTAAAAATGCCGCGGCAATGTTTACTGCGCGGGCGGTCTCGGTATCAGGGGCTGCATCCTGCGGGCGGCCGGTCAGCAACACACCGCCTTCCACATCCCCCTGCACCACAATGGGGCAGACGCACAGCAGCACCGTTTCCCCTTTGTCAAAGGCCGTAATGCGGCGGGCAGCGGTTTCCGGCGCGGTGTAAGGGCCGCGCATGGCCAGCAGCCGGGCGGCGGCATCGCTGATCTGCCGCCCCAGCAGCTGCCCTTTGCCCGTGCCGGTGGCGGCCACAATGCTTTCCCTGTCACACACCAGCACAGGGCGGCCCAGGTTTTTGGCCAGCACCTCGGCATACACCCCAGCCAGTTCGCCCAGCTCCACCAGCGGGGAATATTTTTTGAACACCACCTGCCCATCGGCAGCGGTAAAAATTTCCAGTGCATCGCCCTGGCGGATGCGCTGGGTTCGCCTGATCTCTTTGGGAATGACCACCCGCCCCAGCTCATCAATCCTGCGCACGATTCCTGTTGCTTTCATTGGGGTACCCTCCTGCCCTTCCATATTCTGTACAATATACCTATTGTATGGAAAGTGCGGCGGTTTATGTATGGTTCGTGCCTGTTTTTTGTCAGTGCTTTATCCAGCCCTGCCAGCAGGGCATCACGCTGAACGGCTTGGCAATGTGGGCGTTCACGCCTGCTTCAAACACCTTTTTGCGGTTTCCCTCAAAGCCATCTCCATTTTGGAGATATTATAACGGAGCGCCGCGCAAATTTCAGGATATTGTTTTCCTGCCCGCCAAATAGCCGCCCGCACATTGTCTGCAGCCTTGCCGCCTGTACTATTCGGGTGGTATACTGATACCAATATATTTTGTGTGCCCCGCACACAGGGAACGAGGCTCCGCTATGGCTGAACTGCTGCAAACCACTCTGTGCTACCTGGAACAAAACGGCTGCTATCTGATGCTGCACCGCATTAAAAAGAAGAACGACGTCAACCACGATAAATGGATCGGTGTGGGCGGCAAGCTTGACCCCGGCGAAACTGCCGAAGCCTGTGCCCTGCGCGAAGTGTGGGAGGAAACCGGCTTGACGATGCAATCCCCCGCCTACCGCGGCATTGTGGATTTTACTTGCGAGCCATGGCCCGCCGAGCGGATGCACCTGTACACCTGCACCGATTTTACCGGCACGCTGACCGACTGTAACGAGGGCACACTGGAATGGGTGCCCAAACCCGAAGTAGAGAACCTGCCGATCTGGCAGGGGGACAAAATTTTCCTTCGGCTGTTGGCGGAGGGCGCACCGTTTTTCCATCTGGAGCTAACCTATCACGGCGATACCCTGGTGCAGGCGGTGCTGGAAGGCGAGACACTGCCCTGCGGTTGAACAGCCATTATAATAAAGGCAATACCGCATAATTCCCGCCTTGCGGCTTAAGCACTGCTCCGGCAGCTGCGGCACGGCATCTGCGTTGCCAAAATGCTCGATAAGACATCCAGTATTATCTGCGCTTTTGGCTTGGCATCTGCCGCACCTCGCTCGCCGTATCGGCACTTAGAATTATGCGGTGTTGCCTAAAGAAATAAAATAAAAGCATGTGCAGTTTTTCGGGCTTTCCCCAAAAACGTACATGCTCTTGTTTTTATTGGTTATTTCAGCAGCCCGAAATGTTCCAGCGCATTCCAGATGCCGTCCTTATCCACATCGGTGGTAATGTAATCCGCCGCGGCACGGGCGTCTGGCCAGGCGTTGCCCATGGCAACCCCGATCCCGGCAAAAGCAAGCATCTCGGTATCGTTGCCGCCATCGCCAAAGGCGATGCTGTTTTCCCGCGTAAGACCCAGATGATTGAGCGTTTCCTGCAAGCCGTTCACCTTGCCGCCGGTTGCGGGCAGGATATCGACAAATTCTTCGCTCCAGCGCACAGCGCGGCAGCCGGGCACGTGAGCCATGAACTCCGGTTCCTGCTCGCTGCTCAAAAATGCGCTGAGCTGATACGTCGGGTAGGTAAAGCAGCGCTGGGCCGGATCGATGGTTTCCTGCGGGATCTCTTTCAAAAAGTTTTCACACAGGGCATTGGTGCGGTTCATGTAAGCGGTATCCGCTTCCACAAAGGAAACCGCAATATCTGTTTTTTCCAGCCAGGGCAGCAGCTCGCGCAGTCCCTCCTGCGGCAGCGGGTGAGCGTAAAAGCAGCCGTCCTTATCCCGGCAATATTGGCCGTTCATCATCACCATGCCGTCAAATTCAAACGGCAGATCCTTTTTCAGGTAATGCAGGTGGTACGGCGGGCGGCCGGTTGCCAGGTAAAGCTGCACCCCTTTGGCGCGCAGAATGTTGAGCGCCGCCACGGTGGATTCCGGCAGGTGGTGATCCGGCGGCAGCAGAGTGCCGTCAATATCAAAAAAAGCAATGCGAATTTCCATGTTATTATTCCTGTTTCAGCTGTCGGCCCATCATTGTAGCCAGTGCATCGCGGGCGGCCAACCGACCGGACAGAATATCATCCACCGCATTCACGATGGGCATTTCTACCTTATACTTTTTCGCCAGCTTGCAGGCTGCGGGCAGGGCATTGATGCCCTCCACCACCTGACCGACCTCTTTTTTGGCGGTTTCCACATCCTTTCCGCGGCCAATCAGCATGCCGGCATGCAGGTTTCGGCTGTGCATACTGGTGCAGGTCACGATCAGATCGCCCATACCGGAAAGCCCGGCAAAAGTTTCGGCCTTGCAGCCCATGGCCACACCCAGGCGGGCCAGCTCGGCGTTGCCGCGGGTGATAAGGGCAGCCTTGGCGTTATCGCCGTAATCCAGGCCCATCGCAATGCCAACAGCCAGCGCGATCACATTTTTGACAGCGCCGCCCAGCTCCACGCCGCGGCGGTCGGTGTTGGTATACACGCGGAAGGTGGGGGTGGTAAAGATCTGCTGCACCTTGCGTGCGGCGGCTTCATCCGGGCTGCCCGCCACGATCAGGGTGGGCATATCGCGGGCCACTTCCTCCGCATGGGTGGGGCCGGAAAGCGCCACCACATTGCAGTGGGTGTGTTTGCCATCCGCGGCCAGCTCCTGCTCAATGATTTCGGACATCGTCATCAGCGTTTTTTCCTCCACGCCTTTGGCCACATCCACGATCAGCTGCCCATCCGGGATATGCGGTGCCGCCTTGCGGGCGGTGGAACGCACAAAAACCGAGGGCACCGCAAACAGCAGCACATCACGGTCGCCGCAGATTTCTTCAATATCCGCGGTATAGTGCATATCGGCAGGCAGGCACATGCCGGGCAGGTTGGGGTGGGCATGGGTCAGGCTCATGGCTTTCAGTTCATCGGGCAGGGCGCTCCACATGGTAACGTCACAGCCGTTTCCTGCCAGCATGCGTGCCAGCGCGGTTCCCCAGGTTCCGGCACCCAGAACACCGATTTTGGTTTTGGTCATCGTATTTGTTCTCCAATCGTTTATGGGCAATACCGCATAATTCTAAGTGCCGATACGGCGAGCGAGGTGCGGCAGATGCCAAGCCAAAAGCGCAGATAATACTGGATGTCTTATCGAGCATTTTGGCAACGCAGATGCCGTGCCGCAGCTGCCGGAGCGGTGCTTAAGCCGCAAGGCGGGAATTGTGCGGTGTTGCCTATGGTATCAGGTACGCCTTCAAGCTACACCTTAAAAGTGCCCCGTGCGGTTAAACTGTTTCCACCTCTCAATCAAAGAGTGGCGGCGCGGATCCGGCTTATCCGGCAGGTCCAGCGTAAAGCGCTCATAGCAGTTCACAATGCGTGTCTGGCCGTACTGGTGCTCCCGCGGGATGTTGGCTCCATAGGTCAGGTGGATATGCCCGTGCAGCATCAAAGCCGGGTGATAGGTATCCAAAATTTCATTGAACACCGTAAACCCGCGGTGCGGCAGGTCGCTGAAATCCCCATAGCCGTGCAGCGGCGCATGGGTAACAAGGATATCCACCCCGCCCGCGTGCTGGATCTTGCTGCGCAGGTGGCTGATGCGGCGTTTCATTTCCGCTTCGGTAAACTGCCAGGCACCGGCGCGGTAACGGCAGCTGCCGCCAAGGCCCACAATGCGGTAGCCCTTGTACCAGTACAGGTCATCGTCAATGCAGATCGCACCGCGGGGCGGTTCTCTATCATAGCTGGCATCATGGTTGCCGTGTACATAAAGCACCGGAACCGGCGCTGCATCGGACAAAAAGTTCATATAATGCCGGCTCAGGTCCCCGCAGCCGATGATCAGGTCGATATCGCGCAGCTTGCTGGGCTCATAGTATTCCCACAGGTACTTGCTCTCTTCGTCTGCCACTGCCAGAATTTTCATAGATCAGCCTCTTTCTCTGCAGGGAGCCGGTCGCGATGGATGCCCTGCATGCGGTACATGGGGCGGGCACAGTCGATCAGTTCGTCAAATTCCGGCAGGTGGCCCTCCACTGCATCGCACAGCCAGTCCATATGCAGGATCTGCTCCGGGGTAAAGCCGGTGCGGCCCTCGTTCATCACAGTACCGTTCTGCGCGGTAATATAGCAGGCAAACGGGTCAATGCTGCCCGCAATAATGCCGCTGCGCAGGATGTTGGCCAGGTGGCGCACATCATGGGGCAGCTCGCGGCTGAGCAGCACATCCATCACACCGCTGTTCATGCCCCACCAATAGTTGACGGCAGTACCGTCGGTGCCGGATTTATCGCGGGTCCAGCCGCCATCCAGCACGGTGCGCACCACGTTTTCATAGAACTGGCCCCAATGCCAAAACGGCGAAGCCAGATCCATCAGCGTGCCGCCGGGGCTGATGCGGAAAGTTCCGAACTCTCGCGCAGGGCGGAACGGCGTGGGGGTATCGCGCCCCGAGATCACCGTGATGCCCTGATTCTGGAAGGCCTGGATCGGGTCCCCCGGCAGGCAGGACCATTGCAGGCTGACCTTAACGCGCGGGTTGACCATCCGCGCACCAAGGGCAAACGCATTGATGTTGGCCGGAACGCCAAAGGTGGGCGTATCCGCCACATAGCCCACGCGGTCCTCCCGCGCCATAGCGGCAGCAATGGCGCCGGTGATGAACTTTGCCTCATACACGCGGCTGTAATAGGTGCGGATGGAAGCATACGGCATATCGACCGAGCAGTTCAGGATGCGCACATCCGGGTGGCGCAGCGCCGCGCGCAGCGAAGCCCCCACCAGTTTTGGCGAGGTTGTAAACACCATATCCGCGCCGTCCTGGATGGCTTTTTCCACCAGTTCATCGGCATTTTTGCCCGGCTCTGCGCCATGATAAGCCACGGTTTCCACCTTGCCGGCAAACACCTGGTCCAGCTGGGTACGGCCAAACTCGTGCTGGCTGGTCCAGGTAGAAGTTTCCGGCGTGCGCTCGTTGACAAACGCTACTTTCAAGTGGCTGGGCTCACTGCGGATCCCCGGCAGGATGCGGTCCAGCAGGCTGTTCTTTTTGGCCGGGGCGGCCGGCTGGGTGCTGAGCTTGACCGGTTCCGGGCGCTCCAGCGCCAGAACGTTATCCCACACAGCGTCAATAGCTGCGGCAAACTGGGCGGGACTATAGGTTTTCAGCTCATCCAACTTATACAAGCGGAGCAACAGCAGCATAACATCCGCCGGGGTGGTGCGCATTTTATCGCCGCCGTGGGCATTATAAGCCTTGGTGATCCAGTTCATCAGGCTGACAACTTCTGCCTTATCGTCTGTGGTCCACTTTTCATCCGGCGCTTTGCCCAGCGCTTTCTGCAAGCGGGCAAAGCTGCCCTCCTGCGTAAAGTGCAGCCGGTACAGCCCGCACAAAGGGTAATACTCCATGAACTCGTAATATTCACGAATTTCCGGCGTATCATTGAACCGCGGCACAACGCGGGTAACGGTGGCAAAAATAGAATCCGCGCCAAAATATTTCAGCACACTGACACGTTTGTTGCCCTCTTGGACATAAAAGCGGCCCATGTACTCATATGCTTTAATGGCATCGTGGATGCCCTCTTCCATATGGGCCATGCACAGGGAAAGCCACTTGCTGGCAAACTCAGTATCTTCGGGCAGCAGCGGCATAAAGTTGGAAGCAAACGCCATGGTGCGGCCGGTGGTTTTGGTGCCTACCACATAATCCAACGGTATTTCAATGGTGCCAAGCGGTATCTGGCTTTCGGTATCTGTTTTTTCCAGCAGTTCATCCAACGCAGGCAGATAGGGGTATTTGCCTGCCGCTGTCTTTTCACGGTAATCGCGCATGCCCGATCTTTGAGCGCGGTTGTATACTTCTATGGCTTCTATACGCTGCATCCTGTGCCTCCTCCTGCTGTTGTGGTTCCGTCATTTTTTCTTATTCTGTGGGCATGTATGTTGTAATTATACCATATCCCGCAGGGCTTTGCACCCTTTTTATGCCGGAAACCGGCATCCTGCCCGCTTGACATAAATTTTACACAAAACCTGTGGTGCAGGTCTTGCGGCATATCGCGGATTCTTGTATAATAAAATTTGTATGCAAATTTGACATCAATCAACTGCGAGGTACTGGAATGCTTAAGAAATACCTGACTGTATTTTTTGTTTCGATGGTTCCCCTGATCGAACTGCGCGGCGCAATCCCCTATGGCGTAATTTTTGGTCTGCCGCTGTGGAGCACCTACATCATTGCCATCATCGGCAACATGATCCCGGTGCCGTTCATCTTTTTGTTTGCGCGCAAGATCCTGGAATGGGGCGCTGACAAACCGGTGATCGGCAAGTTTTTCACTTTCTGCCTGGAAAAAGGCCACAAGGGCGGCCAAAAGCTGAAAGCCACCGCCGGCCGCGGCCTTTTTATTGCTCTGCTGCTGTTTGTGGGCATTCCCCTGCCCGGCACCGGCGCATGGACCGGCACCCTGGCCGCCAGCCTACTGGATATGGATTTCAAGGAAAGCGTTCTGGCCTGCATGGGCGGCGTTCTGCTGGCAGGCTGCATTATGGGCGTACTGAGCACTTTGGGCATTTCCGCTTTTGGTGCAATCGCCGGTTGATTTTTTCCCTGATTGTATATGACAAAAAAGCAGCCCCTGCGGGGGCTGCTTTTTGTTATTATTTTACTGGGCCGTCTCTTCCTGCCTGCTCAACAGGATGCGGTCATTATCCAACCGGCGGCCCACATTTTTGGCGAACTGATCCAGCAGGCCGTCCACCGTGGTGTTGGCGCGTTCTTTCCCGCTGATATCCAGCACAATGTGGCCGGAATCCATCATCAGCGTGCGGTTGCCCAATTCCAGGGCGGCGTGCATGTTGTGGGTAATCATCAGGCAGGTGATGTGGTTTTCGGCCACAATTTTCTTGGTTAGCTCCAGCACCTTATCTGCGGTGGCGGGGTCCAGGGCCGCAGTGTGCTCGTCCAGCAACAGCAATTTGGGGGTAACCAGGGTGGCCATCAATAGGGTCAGCGCCTGGCGCTGGCCGCCGGAAAGCAGGCCGACCGGCTGGT
>ULVR01018611.1_pt1 | contig 12483 bp, 9 predicted proteins | sample 1959601 | NCBI WGS metagenome assembly ULVR01 (sample SAMEA4835791, study PRJEB28245) | human gut metagenome | biome: gut microbiome; material: fecal sample | place: Denmark | collected 2008
AAAGGAGACTTCTTCTCACCTAATCTCTTTAATCTAATCTTTACTGCCATTACTGTTTCACCTCCTGTAAATCTTTCATAATAATATATATGTTAAAAAGGTAATTTAAAACGTCCCTTTTTAGCACCTTTCATCATACCAGGCATCTGTTTCATCATCTTTTTCATCTGTTCAAACTGCTTGATGAGCCTGTTTACTTCACTGATATTAACACCAGCACCTCTTGCAATCCTGTTTTTTCTTGATGGATTGATAATATCAGGATTTTTTCTTTCCTTAGCTGTCATTGACTGTATGATAGCTTCTGTTCTTTTAAGATTAGCTTCTGCTTCATCTTCATCAGGCATCTGAAGATTCTTCATGTTGCCACCAAGTCCCATGCCTGGAAGCATACTCATAATAGAACCTATACCGCCCATATTTCTTATCTGCCCCATATACTCAAGGAAATCATCAAAATCAAACTCTGCTTTCTTAAGCTTAGCTTCCATCTCCTTAGCTTTGTCAGCATCAATCTGTGCTTCTGCCTTTTCAATAAGTGTAAGGACATCTCCCATTCCAAGAATCCTTGATGCCATACGATCCGGGTAAAACTGCTCAAGATCTGATAACTTTTCACCCATACCTACATAGAGGATAGGCTTTCCTGTAACAGCCTTGATTGAAAGTGCAGCACCACCTCTTGTATCGCCATCTAACTTAGTAAGAATAACTCCATCAATCCCAACCTTTTCGTTAAATGAAGCAGCAACATTGACTGCATCCTGACCTGTCATAGAGTCAACTACCAGTATAGTCTGGTCAACTTCAACTTCATTCTTTATATTGATAAGCTCTTCCATCATATTCTCATCAACATGAAGACGACCAGCAGTATCAAGAATAACGATATTAAAATTATTATCCTTAGCATGTGCTATAGATGCCTTGGCAATATCAACCGGATTATGACCTGTTCCCATAGAGAACACTTCAACTCCCTGTTTATTGCCGTTTATAGTTAACTGCTCAATAGCAGCTGGCCTGTAAACATCACATGCAACAAGTAAAGGCTTTTTACCTTTTTCCTTAAATTTACCAGCAAGCTTTGCAGTTGTTGTTGTCTTACCTGCACCCTGAAGACCTACCATCATAATAATAGTTATCTCGTTGCCAGATTTCAACTTAATCTCAGTAGTTTCAGAACCCATAAGAGATATCATCTCTTCGTTAACAATCTTTATAACCATCTGACCAGGTGTAAGACTTGACATAACATCCTGTCCAATAGCACGCTCCTCTACTGACTTGATAAAGTTCTTAACGACTTTAAAGTTAACATCAGCTTCAAGTAATGCCATCTTGACTTCCTTGAGTGCTGCCTTGACATCAGCTTCAGAAAGGCGGCCTTTACCTCGAAGATTCTTAAATATATTCTGAAGTTTATCTGAAAGACTGTCAAATGCCATATATGACCTCCAATGTATGATTAATAATCTTCGATAATTTCTTTAGAGAGCTTCTTAATCTCATGGATGTAACTCATATCCTCATCCTTGATATATGCATCAACAAGCTCGTCTATTCTTGTAATCTTTGCTTTAGTATCCATAAACTTTTCAACCAGATGAAGCTTTGCCTCATATCCATCAAGTGTGTTAGATACTCTTTTTATAAGATCATGAACACCCTGTCTTGATATTCCATATTCATCTGCAATCTCACTTAAGGATAAATCATTGAACACGGCATCCTCATAAACACCCCGCTGATGTTCATTAAGTAACTCGCCATAAAAATCATATAACAATGTCTGTTCTACAATACGTTCCACAATGCACCTTAACTTTCCAGCTCATAAATATTCTTAAGCCTTGAGTATAATATCATGGTACTAAAAAAGTGTCAAGTACTTTTACTTGACACTTTTAAAAAATTTAAATAATGATGTCAGGAGCAGACACTATTAGATGTTTACCTTTACTAATCTAGGTCTTAATCCATTCTTTTCAAGCTCTGACACTATCTGTTCTTTATGCTCATGTCCAAATGCTTCGATTGTAATTCTTAACTCAACTGTTGCCTTTCTGTTGATACTTACAAACTGATTGTGATCAAGCTTGATTACGTTACCATTGGCATCAGCAATTATTTTGGCAACCTTAACAAGTTCACCTGGCTTATCTGGAAGAAGAACTGATACTGTAAAGATTCTGCTTCTTTGAACAAGTCCCTGCTGGACCACTGATGACATAGTAATGACATCCATATTACCACCTGAAAGGATAGAAACAATTTTCTTATCTTTATCCTTAATCTGCTTTAATGCTGCAACTGTAAGAAGACCAGAATTTTCAACTATCATCTTATGATTCTCAACCATATCAAGGAAAGATACAATTAAATCCTCATCCGGAACTGTGATTATATCATCAAGATTCTTCTGAAGGTATGGGAACAGCTTGCTTCCAGGAGTCTTAACAGCTGTACCATCAGCAATAGTGCTTACAGTTGGAAGTGTTGTTACCTTTCCAGCCTTTATAGAAGCCTGAAGACAGTTAGCACCTGCTGGCTCAACACCAATAACCTTTATATTAGGATTAAGAAGCTTGGCAAGTGTAGAAACACCTGTGGCAAGTCCGCCGCCACCTACTGGTACAAGTATGTAATCTACTGTTGGAAGCTCTTTTATAATCTCCATAGCGATAGAACCCTGACCTGTTGCAACATCAAGGTCATCAAAAGGATGAACAAAAGTAAGTCCTTTTTCTTCAGCTAACTTAAGAGCATACTCGCACGCTTCATCATAAACATCACCATATAACACAACTTCTGCACCATAACTTTTTGTTCTGTTTACCTTTATAAGAGGTGTTGTTGTTGGCATAACAACAGTTGCCTTAACACCATACTTCTTAGCTGCAAATGCAACACCCTGTGCATGATTACCTGCTGAAGCTGTTATAAGACCTTTTTTACGAGCTTCTTCTGACATAGTGCTTATCTTATAATAAGCTCCTCGAACCTTATAAGCACCTGTGTACTGCATATTTTCAGGCTTTAAATATACTTTGTTGCCTGTCTGGTTACTAAAATATTCGCTGTATACAAGATTAGTTGGAAGTGTGGCTTCCTTTACCTTTTCAGCAGCTTCTTCGAATTTCTTAAGTGTTAATTCTTCCATTATTACTTATATAGTGCTATCGCAATAAACGTATATCATGCAAATGCATAAAACAACGCATTATTCTATATATACTAAAAATCCCATTATACCACGACAGTACTTTCCTTTCCTGAATTTTATAAAATGATATAAATGTCAAAATAAAATTCTGACATTTTATATATTATTCCTATTACCGTAATCATTCAAGTTTTTTATACAATATTTAATAAATAATTTGATGATATTATTCCTGCTCTTCATCTTCATCATCTGTCGCAACATCAAATAATGCATTAACAAATGTATCAGAATCAAACTTCTGGAGATCTTCAACCTTTTCACCAACACCAACATACTTAACTGGTATCCCAAATTCAGCCTGGATAGCAACTGCAATGCCACCTTTAGCTGTACCATCCATCTTAGTAAGGATGATACCTGTTATGTTTGTTACATCATTGAATTCTCTTAGCTGTGAAAGAGCATTCTGTCCTGTTGTTGCATCAAGCACAATAAGATTTTCCCTGTAAGCATCTGAATATTCTCTTTCTATAACACGGTCTATCTTTCTTAACTCTTCCATAAGATTCTTTTTGTTCTGAAGTCTTCCTGCTGTATCACACAACAGAACATCTGCATGTCTTGCCTTTGCAGCTGCTATTGAATCATATATAACGGCGGCAGGGTCAGAGCCTTCACTTTGAGCAATAATATCTACTCCGACTCTGTTAGACCATTCTGTAAGCTGTTCTATAGCTGCTGCTCTGAAGGTATCAGCTGCAGCCATGATAACCTTTTTATTCTGCGCCTTTAAATGTCCCGCAAGCTTACCTACTGATGTTGTTTTACCAACACCATTAACACCTATAAGCATGACTATTGACTTCTGATTCTCAAAGTCATATGCATTAGGACCAAGATTCATCTTTTCACGGATTGTGTCAATAAGTAACTGCTTGCAATCCTTAGGATCCTTAATCTTGTTTTCTTTAACCTTAGATTTTAATTCTTCTATAATTTCGTCTGTTGCTCTTACACCGATATCTCCCATAATAAGTGTTTCTTCAAGTTCTTCATAAAAATCATCATCTATTGAAGAAAAACCACTAAATATATTATCAATACCTGACACTATATTATTACGTGTCTTTGTAAGACCCTCTTTTAATTTACTAAAAAGTCCCATATACAGCCTCTCTTTCTTAATCAATATATTTTCTACGATTCTTTTTTCCTGTCATTAAGATCATTTTCTATAAGATCAACCGATACAAGAGTAGATACACCCTTTTCCTGCATGGTTATACCATACAATCTGTCAGCTGCTGACATTGTACCACGTCTGTGAGTGATAACAATAAACTGTGTATGTTTTGTCAGCTTATGAAGATAATTAGCATATCTTCCAACATTTGAATCATCAAGTGCCGCTTCTATTTCATCAAGAAGACAGAATGGAGAAGGTTTTAGATTCTGTATTGCAAAAAGAAGTGCAATAGCGGTAAGCGCTTTTTCTCCACCCGATAACTGCATCATATTCTGAAGCTTCTTTCCAGGTGGCTGGGATATTATAAGTATACCGGCTTCAAGAATATCTTCTCCTTCTACAAGCTCTATTGTTCCTCTGCCTCCACCAAAAAGTTCCTTGAACACTTTATCAAATTCAACCTTTATTTCTTCAAACTTAGCAGTAAACTGCGTTCTCATGCCTTCATCAAGTTCTTCAATAACCTTCATAAGTGATTCTTCTGCTTCAATCATATCATCATGCTGTGTCTTCATGAATTCATATCTTTCACTTACTGACTTATATTCTTCGATAGCATTTACATTGACATCTCCAAGTTTCTTGATTGCAGCTTTTAATATGTTAATCTGCTTTCTTATATCGTTAATATTATTAAGCTCATCGCTCTTTAACTCAAGAGCATAACTATATGTAAGCTCATATTCATTCCACATATAATCTACAAGTGAGTCATAAGATTCTTCAAGTCTGTCATACTGGTTATGAAGTCTCATACTATCTTTTTCAAGAAGAATTATTTTTTCATTTAATTCTTCACGTTTCTTAAAGAACTCTTTATGACTTGCATTAACCTTTTCTTTGGCTGCTCTTAAATCTTCAAGTTTTTCACCTATAGCTGTTATTTTTCTTTCGGACTCTTCTATAGAATTCTTAACAAGCTCAATATCAGCCTGCTTAGCTGATACAAGTTCTTTTGTTTCACCTATCTTTTCCTGTATAGAAGTTTTTTCTTCTTCAAGATTATCCAGCTCTTTACATAATCTTTCTATATTCTCATTGATAAATGAGGCTTTCTGCTCTATAGATGAATGTGATATTTTCAGATTCTCTATTTTCAGTGCAACAGCTGCTTCCTCTGATTTTTTTGCTTCAAGAGTTTTGCCAAGATTCTCTATCTCTTTTCTGGCTGCCTCGTTCTGATTGTCAAGCAGATTAAGATTACCACTGACCTGATTCCTGCTTTCACTTATCTTTAAGATTTCAGAATCAATAGATGCCTGTTCTTTTATATCATCACCATATGAAGCAATAATCTCTGACAGCTTAAGATCTGCCTGCTTAAGATTAACGTCTATAGTATTCTTTCTGATATGAGTTTCTCTTAGCAGCTTATTATAAGAATCAAGTGCCTCGCGGTACTTTGCAACCTGATTCCTTAAATCAGCAACAGCTGCCTTCTCTTGTGTTATCTGTTTATTAGTATTAGATACAGACTGTTTTAATTCTTCTATTTCTCTTCTACGACCAAGAAGATTGCTGGAATTTCTAAATGCACCACCAGTCATTGAACCCCCTGGGTTTAGCTGTTCACCTTCAAGTGTTACGATTCTGAGCGTATATTTATATTTTTTAGCGATCAGAAGTGCATTATCAATATTATCAACAACAAGAATACGTCCAAGAAGATACTTAGCAAGTCCTTCATACTCGAAAGAAACACGTACAAGGTTACTTGCCACACCTATAACACCTTTTTCATTTATACACGCTTCATTTTCTAACGTATTTCTGGCATGTATGGCGTTCAAAGGTAAAAATGTAGCACGTCCAAGCTTATTCTGTTTTAGATAACCTATAAGTTCTTTTGCTGTAGATTCCTTATCTGTAACTATATTCTGGATTGTTCCTCCAAGTGCAGTTTCTATAGCTGTTTCATACTGCTTCTCAACCTTTACTATATCAGCAATAACACCAAGAATACCAGGATTGCTATCCTTTAATTCCATGATTTTTTTTATGCTGTTACCATAACCATCATATCTTTCTGTAATATTTATTAAAGATTCAAGACGTGACTTTTCTCTATGATAGTTTTGTGTCAGCTTATCAAGTTCACTATTCTTTTCAGCGATTTCAGCTTTCAGCTGTGTTACTGACGTGTTACTTTCTTCGATCAAATTATTAATATCTTCAAGCTTTCCAACAGCATTATCAAGCTCTGCTGTAAGAGACTTAATAACCTGTTTCTGTGCACTTTCATCACTCTTGCCTTTGATAATATGACTTGTAAGCTCAGATTTTTTTATTTCCAGCTGTTCAAGCATAGTAACAAACTTCTGATTTTCAGCCTTGATAGTAGACTGCTCTGTCAGGTTATCATAGATGCTGTTCTGACGATTATCAATCTGTCCAGATATTCCTTCAATCTCAGCGTTAAGAGCCTTAGCTGTATCATTAATAGCCGCTAACTTATCATTATACTCTGAAAGTTCTGTGTTAAGGTCATTATACTGCTCCCTCAGCTCTTTAACTGAGTTATTCTTATTCTGCTTGTCCTTTTCAATATCCAGTAATCTTTCAGAATGAAGCTGCTTATTAGCGTTAAATGTCTTTATCTGTTCTGTAAATACATTTATCTCTCCCTGAAGCTTCTGGTTTTCAAGTTCCAGAGCTGATACAGTCTGACTGTTTTCGTCTATCTGGGCATTAATATCATTAAGCTGATTTTCTGCTGCTTCATATTCAGATTTTGTATTATCATATTCAGATTTAGAATCTTCTAAATCATCATCTACTATTTTCAGTCTGCCATTAAGCTCTGCCGTTTCCTTCCTTATTCTGTCAGTTTCAAGTAAAAATGCATTAACATCATATTTTTTCAGATCTGTTTTATAGTTAAGGTATTCCTTTGCTTTTTCTGACTGTTGCTTTAATGGACCAACCTGTTTCTCAAGTTCGGACAAAATATCGTTAACTCTGACAAGATTACTTCTTTCATTTTCAAGCTTCTTTATCGCAGCTGACTTTCGTCTCTTAAACTTAACAATACCAGCCGCCTCATCAAAAAGCTCTCTTCTCTCATCTGGTTTTCCGCTAAGAATCTTATCTATCTGACCCTGTCCTATAATAGAATAACCTTCTTTACCAATACCTGTATCATAAAACATTTCTGTGACATCTCTAAGTCTGCAGGAATGTCCATTAATCTTATATTCACTTTCACCTGAGCGGTAAACTCTTCTTGACACAGTTACTTCATCGTATTCTACAGGCAATGCATGATCACTGTTGTCAAGAGTTATAGCAACATATGCAAAACCAACCGGCTTTCTGTTCTGAGTACCAGCAAATATAACATCTTCCATTTTAGCACCACGCAGCTGTTTGGCACTCTGTTCACCAAGAACCCATCTTACTGCATCGGCAACATTACTTTTACCAGAGCCATTCGGTCCTACAATACCTGTAATTCCGTTATGGAAATCAAACACTATCTTGTTAGCAAAGGACTTAAACCCCTGAACCTCTATACTCTTTAAATACATATTTTATTTATTATTCCTTTTCCATTAATTACATTATGCCTGTCCATGCTTCTTAAGATATACGAGTGCTTCATATGCAGCTCTCTGTTCGGCATGTTTTTTTGTATGTCCGTTTGCCGTTACTTCAAACATACCTTCAACATAAGCTTTTGCAATAAAGTTCTTATCATGTTCAGGACCAGTCTCATCAATTATCTCATATACCACTTCTTTATGAGCTGCCTGGACAACTTCCTGTAAAATAGTTTTGCTATCATAAAAGAGTTGCTTGCTTTCAAGATCATTAAGAATAAATGATGTTACGAATTCTTTTGCATTAGCAAAACCACCATCCAGGTATATTGCGCCTATAACTGCCTCACATGCATCCGATATAATAGAATCTCTCTTTCTTCCACCAGTGAGTTCTTCACCCTTACCAAGCATGACAAACTTATCTAATCCTATAGCTCTTGCACATATGGCAAGTGTTGGTTCGCACACTATACTTGCACGTAATCTTGTCATCCTTCCTTCATCCATATCAGCATAATTCTTATATATATAATCACTTGATGTAAGTTCAAGAACGGCATCACCTAAAAACTCAAGACGTTCATTATCTTTATACTTTTTAATACATTTCTCATTAGCATATGAGCTATGTGTGAGTGCATTCTTAAGAAGATCTATATTCTCGAATTCATAATGTATTGTCTGCATTAATTCTGATAAATTCTTATTATGCATATATTTTTCCTTTCATCATATAGTTGACACATAAGTATAAAAATGCCGCCTCGCCTGCATGTTATGCAGTGATACTTGGCGGCACTCCATATCTGTTATTATCCTGATTATTTAGCAAGAGCTGCCTGAATCTGTGACACAGCATCACCAACTGTTGTTATATGTTCTGCTGCATCATCTGGAATCTGAATCTCAAACTGATCTTCTATCTCTGTGATAATCTGAAATACATCAAGTGAATCAGCCTTAAGATCATCAACAAAAGTAGATTCAGGTGTGATTTTATCCTCACTGATATTTAGAACATCTGCGATAATTCTCTGTAACTTCTGAAACTCCATATTATTCCTCCATTCCCGCCTGTTTATATCTTATTTTCAGGCTTATATTTAATCATTCATATATTTTATACATTTACTTTTCGGATTCTTTATCTGTGTGTGGCATATCAGCAAGTGATTCAACTATCTTTTCATTGATATTGCTTTTTGAAAATGTAACACACTGCAGAACGGAATTCTTAATCTCTTTAGCCTTAGAACTTCCATGTGTTTTAACAACCAGTCTGTTAAGTCCGATAAGAGGTGCTCCACCATATTCAGATGCATCCATAGTCTTTAATGTATCTTTAAGTGCTCCCTTTACAAGTAATGCTCCTATCTTAGATTTAAGCGTTGAATAAAAAGCCCCTTTTATCTTAGAAATAAGAGTTCCAGCAAGTCCCTCATATAGCTTAAGTATTACATTTCCAACAAATGCATCACATACTATAACATCTGCACCACTTCGTGGAATCTCTCTTGCTTCAATACTTCCAATAAAATTAATATCGTCGCATGCCTTAAGCAGTGGATATGTTTCTTTTACCAGCTGATTACCCTTCTCTTCCTCGAGTCCGACATTAACAATAGCTACACGTGGGTTCTTTATACCTACACAATTCTCCATATATATAGAGCCCATCTTAGCCCACTGTACTAAAAAATCAGGTCTTGCATCAACATTAGCTCCGCTGTCAACAATAAGTACACAGCTATTATCAGTTGGAACAATAGCTCCTATAGGAGGTCTCTCAACTCCTGGAAGGCGACCTACAATAACCTGACCTCCTACCAATACAGCTCCTGAGCTTCCTGCTGAAACGAAAGCATCTGCTTCTTTATTCTTAACCATATTAAGACCCTTAACTATTGAAGAATCTTTCTTCCTTCTGATTGCCATGACCGGAGGCTCACCAGTTTCGATGACCTCAGAAGCATTGACAACTTCTATCTGTTTTTCATTGTATGTATACTTTGCAAGCTCAGCCCTGACTACATCTTCCTGACCCACAAGATATACAAAGCATTCATTGCTTGCATTAACAGCAGCTATGGCACCTTTAACAATCTCAACTGGCGCATTATCGCCACCCATAGCATCAAGTGCAACTTTTATCATATATCTGTCCATTCCTTATATTCTATTATATGAGATAAATGCGCATCAATATATTATTTTAAAATCGTTACTTTAGTGATTCTACCCACACTGTAACTAAACAATATACACTTCCTGCACTTATATCATAATGTATGAAAATACTTAATAAATATACTACGAAAATAAGTTTTTATCAAGGATATATTATTAGAGTTTCCATTGTAAACATATTACTTTATTTTTTTGTAAAATAATATCCGAAACAAAAAGGGCAAATCAAAGTAAAAAAAAGGGGCTGTCGCACTAAGTAATTAGTGCGCAGCTTCTTTTCTTGTACAAAAAAATAACTGCCAGACCTCGAAAGAATCCAGCAGTTGGTGTAAAATTAAGTTATGCTACTAACTAAATTATTACAAAAAGATTATACGAAAAATTCAGACGGATATCAACTTAAACTTCCGTTAAATCTTGAAACAATCATTCCGGATAATGATTCTGTTCGATTACTAAGTCAGTTTGTGGAGGCTATGGATTTGACTGACCTATATTCTACTTATGAAAGAATAAATTCTGTATCGCCCAGAACACTTTTGAAGATTGTGCTCTATTCTTACATGAACGGGGATTACTCCTCTCGTTCCATGGAACTAAATTGTAAAAGAGATATCAATTTTATGTTTCTCCTAGAAGGTTCCCCAGCTCCTGATCATGCTACATTTGCAAGGTTTAGAAGTATCCATTTTGCTCCCTGTTCTAAACGTATCCTTGCAGAAATGTCTAATGCATTGTTTGATATGGGAGAAATTTCCGGAGAGACCATTTTTATTGATGGTACAAAAATTGAAGCCAGTGCCAATAAGTATACTTTCGTCTGGAAGAAGGCAGTAACAAAAAATCAGGCAAAACTTTTGCAGAAACTTGCTGATTTTGTAGCTGAGTGTGAGTTGCTTTATGATATAAAAATCGTTTATGGAAATACGATAAAAATAAAGCATGTAAAGAAGCTCCGCAAAAAACTGTATGCATTAAAAGAAACTGAAAATATAGTGTTTGTGCATGGGATTGGGAAAAGAAAAACTCCGCTTCAAAAGAGTATTGAAATTCTTGAAAGTTATTTAAACCGGCTCAAAAAATATAACCAGCAGATACATATCTGTGCGGAACGCAACAGTTATTCAAAGACAGATCATGATGCTACTTTTATGCGAATGAAGGAGGATGCCATGGGAAACGGACAGTTAAAGCCTGCTTATAATCTTCAGCATGGCGTGGATTCTGAATACATCACATGGCTTACCATAGGTCCCCAGTCTACTGATACCACAACGCTGATACCATTTTTGAAAGATGCACAGGAGCATTTGAAATTCAAATATAAAAACATAACAGCAGATGCTGGATATGAAAGTGAAGAAAACTATCTGTTTCTAGAAGCAAATGGTCAGCTTTCTTATATAAAACCTGCGAACTATGAGATTTCCAAGACCCGTAAATATAAAAATGATATCGGTAAGATAGAAAATATGGAGTATGATGTAAAAAAAGATATCTATACCTGCAGAAATGGTAAAAAATTAGGTGTAGATCATATCCGCCACTCAAAAAGCAAAACAGGATATGCAAGCGAAAAAACGATTTATAAATGTGAGGACTGTAATGGATGCCCTTACAAAAGTGAATGCATCAAAGGGAATAATTGTAAAACACCTTTGGAAGAACGGACAAAAACACTTCAAGTTGCAAAAACATTTCTAAAACATAGAAAAGAAGATTTAGACCGGATACTCTCAGAAGAAGGGATTCTCTTCAGGACAAACCGGAGCATACAGGCGGAAGGCTCCTTTGGAGATTTAAAACAGGATATGCAGTTCCGCAGATATTTAAGCAAAGGAAATGCAAATGTTCTTGCAGAGAGTACATTGCTTGCCTTGGCAAGAAACATAAACAAACTACATAATAAGATTCAAAATGGAAGAACCGGAACACATTTATTTTCGATAAAAAGTGCCTAAATTTTGACTTATCAAAACAATTTTTCAAGCCATCAAAAATGGCTTATTAAAGTGCGTCTTTAATAATAGCCTGTAACAATGAAAAGTGTTTTTTGATGGATTTTATCCTTAAAGCAGCAAAAAGGAAGCTGCCGCTTCACTAAAATTCATTCGTTAAAGCGACAGCCCCTTTGAAAATATATATCTCTCTGTCTTTAATTGGGGCTACTATTAGATCATTTTAATACCTAACCAATAACACCATAATTCCATGATTTTACTGGATTAGTCTACAGAAACGATTTCTTTCTTGTTGTATGAACCACAAGCCTTGCATACTCTATGAGGCATCATTAAAGCACCACACTTGCTGCACTTTACGAGATTAGGAGCGCTCAT
>ULVR01003696.1_pt1 | contig 12431 bp, 8 predicted proteins | sample 1959601 | NCBI WGS metagenome assembly ULVR01 (sample SAMEA4835791, study PRJEB28245) | human gut metagenome | biome: gut microbiome; material: fecal sample | place: Denmark | collected 2008
TTACCCATAACTTCCACTTCGCTCAGGATGTAACGGCTGTCGTTCGCCGGCTGTTGCATCAGAAGGCGTACATAGCGGGCATTCTGTTTGCCGTTCAAAGCAATTTCATCTATCAAGCCGTCACCACCCGGCAGTTCGGCCGCATCTTTCCACTGCATGGCATCATCCGACACCTGCACTTTTCCTTTGACGGCTTTGTTGATCCAGTGCAACACGACCTTGTCGAACTCCGACGTGCTGCCAAGGTCCACATACAACCATTCTTCACCCGCAGTAGCACTCATCCAGGCACTGTTGAAGAACTGTGACGGCTTCATTTCCACCAAACCACCGTCCTTATCCATGAAATTAGCTTCCGTAAACACCCAATCATGTGCACCTGCCATCTTCAGCAGCACACGGTAATCGGAATAGGCGTTTTCGGAATTGAAAGTAATCGTTTCATTCAGTTTGCGGACCGGCATGGTTGTTTCTCCCGTCTGTTTGTTCGGATCGGTCACCACCACCCGTCCGGAAAGCGCCTGACCGGGCAGGCCGCTACCGCTCAGTTTACCGATTTCGGTCCAGTTCTTCCCGTCATTGGAGCCCTGGCAGATGATCTCGTAACCGCCTTTCGACACGTTATCGTCATACACGACCGTCCCTACCAGCGACAGTTTGCCGGCCGCTTTGCTATAGTTTGCCAGCGTAAACTGGAAATAAGTATCTCCGCCGGGAAAAGTATTCCGTGAATACGGCCCTTCGTCGATCATCCATTCTCGTTCGCGTCTCGGAACGTCTCCATCGGGAGTCGAGAGGTTCAGGTACTGTGGTTGCTTGTCCGTCACGATACCGTCTGTCGCCAACTGTGCCACTAAGTTATAGTCATGGCTGGAAGAGGCAAAAGCCGATCGCAACCGGGCAATGTTACGGTAAGTGGAATGATCCGGTGCCAGGGAAGGTGAAAAATCCTCCTTCGGGTCGCCCGGATACTGTCCGATACCACGCGTATAATAATCAGACCGTTCGAATGATTCGGCCGTAGGGTTTGTTCCGCCACATCCCCAAAGAAGCAACGATGCCATCGCCGCCCCGCAAAGGGTAAGGACGTTCTTTTTCTGTTTATCCAAAGTCTTCATTTATGAAAGTTTGCTTTATTATTTTGTGCTTTTTGATCACTTAACCCCTTACTTGAAAGAAGTTTGCACAAACTTACGGAAAAAACTACTATTTACATAGGAATCACCGTTTTTTATGTATCTTTGATCCCATATACAGGATTCTTCATGAAAGATTACAGATATTATATTACTTTGCTAAAACAATTCAAATCCAAATTTGCCGATAAATACGGTATTCTCAAAATCGGCATCTTCGGATCAGTTGCTCGCGGAGAACAAACAGAGAAAAGTGACCTGGATAGTCAAGAATAGCCAGCCTATTTTAGAAACTCCCTGTTTCCATCATCTTCCAATACTCGCATTTGCTGAATAGCAATCTGATTGAGCTTGATGAGCCGCTCTCCCTATAGAATGCCTTGGTCGATAAAAACAGCATTGAGGTTTTCCATATTTGAGAGGCAAATGAGTTCGTTTACGGAAGCATAGTCGCGGATATTTCCTTTCAGTTCAGGATTCTGCTCCCGCCACATCTTTGCTGTCATTCCAAACATAGCCACATTCAAGACATCGGCTTCATTGGCATAGATAACGCTTGCCTGTTTAGCGGTTACTTCCGCAGGTATCAGGTGTTGCCGGATTGCGTCGGTATGGATGCGGTAGTTGATTTTAGACAGTTCACGTTTGGCAGTCCAACCGAGTTGTGCTTGCTCTTCTGTCTTTAACCGCTGAAACTCACGTATCAGATATACTTTAAATTCAGGGCTAATCCACATAGCAAATTCAAAAGCGATGTCTTTATGGGCATAAGTACCACCATAGCGACCTGTCTTTGAAACAATACCAACAGCATTTGTTTTTTGCATCCACTCTTTCACACTGAGACGATAACTGTTTAATCCTGCCTGACTTTTAATTATGTCGAATTCGACACAATTAAAAGCCGGGTTATTCAGCTTCTCCCATATTCCAAGAAATTCAACCGTATTTCTATTCCTTAACCAGTTTGAAAAAAAGTATTCGCCATCTTTTGCTTTCAACATATCAGTAAGGCTGATATAGTCTTCATTGCTGATTCTAATAACGGATACGGGTATCTCTTTTACTATTATCTTAGCCATATAGATCCAATTCATTAATAACCATATACAAAAAACATCCACAAAGCTATCTTAAAAACAGGAGAACACAACGCTTTTCATCAATCTTTTTCCGTTATTCTACTCCAAAGGGAAAAGGAGGAATAACACCCCCGTAATATTTCAGTAATAACTTTAGTCGCTCCGGAGGTTTGCCGTCCGCTACATTTGCGATCAGACAAACACTCTAAAACGATTAAGGCTATGAAACGAATCCTTTTATCCGCAGTTCTTTTACTGGCGTGCGGGGCTGCACAGGCCCAGTTCAATATCCGTGTGTACAACATGAACGAAGTTCTCAAGGCGAAACCCATCGACAAGGTATTGTTCACCGCCCAGTACGCCCTTTCCTTCGTCGGCGACACGGCCCATGAGGACAGGCATATCGACGAAACCATGATGCTGAAGGTTGGCGCTAAAAGTTCCCTGTTCTACAGCTATGCCCGTTTCCGCATGGACTCGCTTATCGAAATGGACAAAGCGACCGGAGCCTCGCAGGAAATCATCAATGAACACATGAAACAAGGCAACAGCCAGGTGAACTACCAGATATACAAAAACTACCCCGAAGGCAAACTGACACAACTCGAACCCATCGCCGCCAGCAATTTCCGTTCGGAAGAAAAGACAGAACTTCCCGTCTGGGAACTGCACCCCGACACGGCAACCCTCCTCGCCTACACCTGCTACAAAGCGACCTGCCGGTTCCGGGGACGGGACTACGAAGCCTGGTACACCCCGGAAATCCCCCGCAGCGAAGGCCCCTGGAAACTGCAAGGACTGCCCGGCCTGATCCTGAAAGCCTCTGACAACCGGCAGCACTACACGTTCGTCTGCACCGGCATCGAGAAAGCCCGCAAAGAGGAAGCCATCCTGTTCGCCGGAAGCGAGTACGAACCGATCTCCCGCAAAGACCTGCTCCGGGTACACGAACGCTTCGCCGCCGACCCGATCGGCTACCTGAAAGAAACCTCCCCCGGCATGCAAGTCATCGTCAAAGGAGAGGACGGACAACCGATACACCCGAAGAACACGCCTTACAACCCGATAGAAAAAGAGTAACAGAAACAAGTACAAAACGATGAAGAGCCTCCTGTATATACTCATTCTCCTGCTCACTGCCTGTAGCCTGTCTGCCCAACAAACCATCAAAGGGATTGTGACCGATGCCGAAAACGGCCAGCCGGTAGACGCCGCAACCGTGCAGATACGCAAAGCCGGACGGCAAGTCCCGCTGACCTACACCCTGACAAAGGCCGACGGCACATTCATCCTCCCGCTCCGCCAGGCAGACGATTCGCTGTTCGTCCACGTCTCGCTGTTAGGATATAAAGCGATCCGGCAAAAGATCACCGCCGGGGCAACGCTCCGTATCCGCCTCGAACCGGAAGTTTTCACACTGAAAGAGGTCGAGATACGTCCGGGACGCGTCTACGGGCGGCAGGACACGATCAACTACGACGTGTCGCAATTCATCAGCCCGAAAGACGAGGCGATCAAAGACGTGCTGAAGAAACTGCCAGGCGTGGATGTGGACGACGACGGGAAAATCTCGTACAACGGGAAAAACATCAGCAAGTTCTACGTGGAAGGAATGGACCTGACCGACGGGCGGTACAACCAACTGACCAACAACCTGCAGGCCAACGCCGTCAAGAGCGTGCAGGTAATGGAAAACCACCAGCCCATCCGTGTCCTGCAAAAGAAGCTGACAACCGAAGATATCGCCATCAACCTCAAACTGAAAGACGACTTCCGCGACCGCTGGATGGGCACGTTAGAAGGAGGCATGGGCGCTTCCCCCCTTTTGTGGGAAGGCATGGGCAATGCCATCCAGATCAGCCGTAAAAGCCAGTCCGCCTATATTTATAAAGGGAACAACCGGGGAGACGACGTAACAGACGAACAGAACATACTTACACAAATAGGAGCCGAAGGGAAAACAGGCCCTTCGATCCCGTCATTCCTTTCCCAGCCCTCCTTCTCCGCACCGCTGAAAAAGGAACGGTTGCTCTTTAACAACGTGCATTCCCTTTCCGGCAACCGGGTGTACAAGCTGAACGAAACGACACAATTACGCCTCAACGCCAACTACCTGCATGATCTCACGCAACAGGAAAGAGGGAGTGTCACCAATTATTACCAGGCAGGAGATACGGCTACCTTGGCGGAACAAAGCAGCACGCACATCCGCACCGACCGGGCGGATGTCGCGATGAGCCTGGAAAACAACGCCGAAAGCCATTACCTGACAAACGACTTCAACCTTTCCGGCAACTGGGAAAGAGGCACGTCCCACACCTCCGGCGCCTCATCGGTCAACCAGCGCATCCAGACCCCGGACATGGGCGTACGCAACTACCTGCAAAACATCTGGACACGGGACAAATACACGCTCGAACTCCGTTCCCTGCTCCGCTATCACAATCTGCCGGCACGCATCCTGATAGACAGGGACAAGCAAGCGTTAAACTTGCAACAGCTATACCTGGAGCATTCCCTCGCTTTCCTGCGCAAGAAGGGGAGCCTGACCCGGCAATATACGGCCGGCATAACGGGCGATCTCAATTCGATCCGGAACGGGACAAACCTGTATTTCAAACCGAACTACCAGTGTAACCTGTACAAATGGAATCTGGCTTTCAATCTTCCGCTCGTATGGACCACCTTTCCGGCAGCCGGCTTTTCCCGCTTGGCGGTCAACCCGTTCCTGTACATCAATTATAAGCTCAATTATGCCTGGCGTTTCTCCTTCCACGCCAACTATCACGAAAACTACGGAAACATCACCGACTTGTACCCGGATGCCTACCGCACGGACTACCGCAATTACCGAATGAACAACGGAATCATGCCGGTGAACCGCACGCATAGCTATTCGCTGTACGGAGAATACAAAAATACGGTGCGCGAATTCTTCGCCACCCTGTCGCTCAACCATAACCGGGGATGCTCAGACCGCATCTTCGAACAGCAAATACGGGACGGGCAAGTCACCCTTGTCTCCCACCGCCTCTCCAACCATTCTTCCGGATGGACCGCGAAGGGAACACTCTCCAAAGGCTTTTACGATTACGGGCTGAAGACTTCGCTCACTTATCTTCTTGGCCGCAGCGAGGCGGAACAGTTGAGTGCCGGCGAACGGTTGCCTTACCGATACGATTTCATGCAATACGAACCGAAGATCACCTGGACACCTGCCCGCAGCTTCTCCGCCAGCTACCAGGCCACCATCCATCTCGGAAGATCGAAGATCGGAACCGGCACACGCCTCGATCCGCTCCTGGACGTCGTCCAGAAGCTCCAGCTCTCCTACGAACTTTTCCCCGTAGAAATCAATCTATCGGCAGACCATTACCACAACGACGTCAGCCGTGACAAGGCGGTCAACACTTTCTTCGCCGACCTTTCCTTCCGGTGGAAAACGGGGAGTTGGCAATTTGTAGCCGAAGCCACCAACCTGTTCAATAAGAAACAGTACAGCTACACGCAGTATTCCGCCACGGAAAGCTATACCTCCTGGATCGATATCCGCCCGCGGGAATTTATGGCTTCGGCACGGTACAAGTTCTGAATACTTATATTATATTTGCAACTATTACAGAGATAATTACGGCCAATGAAACGAAAAGCGAACAACTACACAGGAGAAATAAAGCCGGGGGACTTCAACCTGACGGATATCTCTGCTTACTTCCTCCACACAAAAAAGAAGGGAGGGGATAACCTGTTGTCCGGCCAGACTTACTCGGACTTGGGGGTGGAAGAGTTGTTTACTTTTGCGGATAGGACGACATCGGGGATCGGGCAACAATACCTGTATCATACGCTAAGAACCATCCCCCTGGCAAAAGGGGAGATCGGGAAGAACGAAGATGTTATCAATCATCTGAAAACAGACGCAAACTTCCGGGGCAGGCTGGCGAAGGCTTTGTTCCGCCTGCGGGATACGGAGGTTTATAGCATCGTACGGTTGATGGCAGACGAACATCCGGTAGCATCCGGAAAGACCAAGATCGCCTTTACAATCCTGAAGTTTCTGCCGGCCTTGTTCCTGCTTCTTTATCTGTTTGCACATATAACAGCCTGAGGAATGCTTTTCCTGGTCGCTATTATTCTGAATGCTGTTATCCATTACGCATTCAAACCCAAGAGTCTCGATTACATACATTCCGTGCCCCAACTGATCAAACTCCTGGGGATAGCAGAAGAGTTGTGCAAATATCCGGAGTTAGGCAAGCTGACGAAAGAGATTCCGGATGTGTTGGCAACACTCAGACCGATCCGGAAAACCGCTTTATTCCTTCGGATGGAGAGTAAACTGCAAAGCGACATGGCTGTCTTTGTCTGGTTCTGTACCGAACTGGCTCATATTTTCTTTCTCACAGAACCGCTTTCTTTTCTGCAATCCGTATCTATTCTGAGGAATAAAAACCGGGAGATTGAAACCGTGTACCGGTTTGTCGGACTGGCGGACTGCCTGTTATCCGTCTACTACCTGCGGGAAGAGCTGCCTTATTACTGCTTGCCGGAAAAAGCGGACAAAGGGTACAGACTGGAGGGTGAAGAGATATATCATCCTCTGATAGAGGACTGTGTGTCTAATTCCGTTATTATAAAAGAGAAGTCTGTACTGCTGAATGGTTCGAACATGTCCGGTAAAACAACTTTTATCCGTATAATCGGGATTAATGTCTTACTGGCGCAGACGCTTCACACTGCCTTTGCCCGGACATTCGCACTGTCCGCCCCCATAAAGATCTATTCCGCCCTGATGCTCGCCGACGACCTGTCGGAAGGAAAAAGTTTCTATATGAAAGAGGTCGATACGATCAAAGAGATGATCAGCCGGAGTCAGGAAGGAACAGCCAACCTCTTCCTGTTCGACGAGATATTCAAAGGGACGAACACCACCGAACGTATTGCTGTCGCCAAAGCCGTCTTATCATACCTGAATACTACGGATAACATAATCGTCGCCTCCACACATGACGCGGAACTAGCAACATTGCTCGACACAGAATACGACCTATACCATTTCAGCGAAGTTATCCAAGATGAAACCTTCTCGTTCGACTACAAACTGAAGAGCGGTCCCCTTTACCAACGCAACGCCATCCGTTTATTGGAGATCAACGGTTTTCCGCCAACTGTCATCCGGGATGCTTACCGGACGATCGAAAAAATCAGTTATCCACCAACATCAACCCAACCCCTCTGACTGTCTGGATTTCGACAGAAGGATCATTTGTAAAGAGTTTACGTAACTTCGAAACAAAAACATCCAGGCTGCGAGAAGCAAAATAATCATCTTCAGTCTCCCAAAAACGGCTTAATATCGCTTCACGCCGGATCACTTCCCCTTTATTCTCACAGAGAAGTTCCAAAATGCCGGCTTCCCGCGGAGTCAATGTTTTCTTCTTCTCATCGGCGCTTTTCAGTAGACAATGCTCTGCATCCAACTGATAGCTGCCAATCGTATATATACGGGATTGATTCTTGGAACGCGCCCCTTCTTTCATACTCAACAGTCCACGGATATGCGCATCCATTTCTTCCGCGATAAAAGGCTTTTTGATATAATTATTGGCTCCGATCTGATATCCCTCTATCACATCTTTCGGGGTGACATGGCCGGAAGCGAATAAAAGAGGCGTATCGCCGTCTATCTCCCGTATTCTGGAAACCATCTCCCTTCCATCCATTACAGGCATCTCTATATCGGTCACGATAATGTCCGGTTGATGCTCTTTCCAGGCATCCAGCCCTTCTTTTCCATTGTTAGCAATGATCACTTCATAGCCTCCGATCAAATCTTCAAGAGATGATTTCACCATGTAGCACAGGCTGGCATCATCTTCTACCAATAACAGCTTAATCATAATGTCTCAATTGTTTGGATTAGTATAGGTAAATAAATCGTAAACTCGCTGGATTGACCTTCGATACTGAACACACGGACTTCCCCGCCATGCGCTTCGGCCACCCGATAGACATAGTTCAGCCCCAGGCCGAAACCGGCAGCTCCCCCCTTACGGTTCCGGTCGATAGCTGCCGCCCGCTCGAACTTCTCGAAAATCTTTTTCTGATCTTGGTGCGAGATACCGAATCCGTTATCTTTCACCCTGATCCATGTATAAGTATCATCCGAACCGACCGAAATATCGATCAGGACGGAATCTCCGGAATATTTGATGGCATTGTCGATCAGGTTGCTGATCGCTTCTTTCAGAAACTCTTCATCACCATATACCAGTTCTTGCCGTATATCGGTAGAAAACAGAGTCTCCTTACCCGCTTTCACCGAAAACTTCTCTATCAAATCATTGATAACCGGGGCAATCCGAAACTTCTTATTATCAAGCCTCAACTTCCCACTTTCCATCTTTGACAGAGTCAACACCTTATTTGTCAAAGCCAACAAATGAGCGACTTCATCCTCCACAATCTGAAAACTTTTTTCCCGTTTTTCCCCGGTCTGTTTATTACTATACAAAAGACGGAGTCCCAACTGAATCGAACTAAGAGGAGTCTTCATATCATGAACCATTGCATACGAAAAATCTTCCCGTAGCTTGGCGATTTTGTTTTGAAAAAAGATTACCTTGATTTGATAGACGATACAGGCAGCAACAAATACCATTATAAGGGCTGTGGCGATCAATATCAGCCCCATTCGTTCGAAGATTGTCACATAGGGATTCAATATTACAGCTTGGATGCCTTCGGAGCCGTCTTCCCGGATTGGGATAATCTCTGTTTTTATTGCACCCAAAGAAGAGACTCCAGAAGCTCCGGCAGATTGAATTACAGACTGATCCTTCATATTTATATGATTCAGAACTATATCTGTTTGTATATGCTGTTCTTTTAATTTAGAGGTATAAATACTATCTAATTGGGACATATCAATAGGGAAACCCCATTGGATCAAAGATTCATGCAAAGGGACAATCATTTTCGTTAGATTTCCTGCGTCTTCTATGGGACCAGATAATATTTCTCTCGGCTGATCAGCATCTGGCATGCTCTCTACTCTATATATTACCTCTAATTCTACAGAAACCCAGAGTTGCTCTTCTGCTTTCTCCTTGATATCATTCCACAAAAGCATATACATATTATATAACCATATTATCTGCAACGATAATATCGCTAATAAGCCTAATGCCGTAATAAATTTTACTATATATACCCTTTTCATGATATTCATGCCACGAATATATAACATTTCGATAATATTAGATAACCTTTTGATAACATATTTGCATTTTAAACCGTCATATCTTTGCAATATCAAACAAACAAAACAATATTAACATAAAATAAAAGAACATGAAATCTATCGATTTTTTATTTCAAGAACTTACAAAGAAAGAACAACAAACAATTTCGGGAGGGAGTTCAACAGAAGAAAAAGGTATCTACAAATGGGTATTAGAAAATGGGAAACTTGTTAGAATATTAATTTCTTAACCTAACGATAACGTACGGTTAACATTCGAGGCAAATCTGCCACCCTATCTTTGCAATATCAAAAACGAACAAGTCACAATCAAGAAGCCCGTTCCAGGAGGCTGTAAATATCCGGTCATAGAGAAGATCCGGATATGCTGCCCGGTTCTCCGGATCCGGGCAGCGGAAAGAATCAAACAAACAGAGATCACATTCTTAACCTAACGATAACGTAAGGATAACATTCAAGAAGAAACAACCGGTTTATCTTTGCAATATCAAAAGAGATAAAACAACAATATTACTAACAATTTTAAATTTTACTTTAAATTCTTATCAATTTGATGGATTAATTTGAAAGACAAACGCTTATGGAAGTTCTGAAAAGTCTAAGGTAACGATTTGGAGATTGTGCTAATTTCAGTATTTTACAACCTCATACTTATGAGGAACTCTTCTATGGACAAAGATAGACATTTTTTAGATTAGGGAAAAAATTTGAAGGAAAAAATAAAAAAAAAGTTTGGGAAAGGATTGGAAAAATTCAAGAGAGAGGTTGAGGAATTAAGTGTATGTGTATGGGGGGGGGGATTGTATAATCAATTTGCAGTTACCGAAAAAGGCATATTCAGAATTCCTGTATATTGCTTCTACTAGTGATTGCAGAACCGACAATTATATTTAAAATTACCCAAATCAAGTATTCCGAGTGGGGCATAAAGATTATTTAAATTGTAACCATACCCTATATATTCAAACTGGCTTCATTCAAAGGAAAGTCAAAAGATGTTCATAATAATGCTCCTTACATTATTATGACAGACAAGAGTCATGACATTGGTAATAACCGTCTTTTGTAAATCGTCATTTATATGCAGTGACAATTTCATTTCCATGTCTACGAAATTTGGTAATAACATCTTTTAAAAGTGTCTAGAATTCCTATCAGTTATGTACAATATCTGAATTCTGATTTTATGCGTATTTATTCATAAAATTAGACTCTATATCTGCTTACACAGGTTATCACTATACTATTTCCTGCAAATAACATTTGGGAATATATTTCGTAACCCAATGGTTTCAAAGATGTTTCCTGTCAGCTCAGAGGGAAACCGATCCGCTCCAATTGTACTATTCGCTCATCTGACATGTTTCCCTTGCGGTAATCCCGTCTTTGGATGGTACACCAACGTCCCAATGCTCCTTCACGGCAACCTGGCCATCGCCCTTGGCGGTTATGGAACAGGCGCAACTGCTCAAAGTTGCCTTGCCAGACTTGTTCCGCTGACCAAACAAATCCTATTTTATCCAACAGAAGCCAGCGATCATGGGATAATTTCCCCAGTTTGTGCATTTTTCGTTGTGTATGACACCATCCACCCAGATTCCCCTCCGTCGATTTAGGGAAACGCTGATATTTTCCGACAAAAGACTTCAACTCCTCGTAATTCTTCATCCATTCCCTTTGAAGGTCTTGATTCCAAACAAAGCCGATCTCATCCAAAGCCCGGATGCGCTCTTTGCTCAAGCGTCCATTCTTCCGCCTTTCCCGTTGGGTATAACACCAAGTTGCAAGCGGGCCGTCTTCACGTTTGGGCCAGCGTCCGCAGGTATCAAAGAAGACTTTCAACGCACGGTATTCTTTCATCCATTTGGAGTCGAGCTGGTTCCATTCGAAGCCGATCAATTCTAGCTGACGGCGGCGTTCCTCCTGCAATTTTCCCCGTTTATAGGCAATGCGTTGGGTGTTGCACCACAAACCGAGTTTCCCTTCCGTAATTGATGGCCAGTCGTTTTCTTCCCGACGGAATTCAATCAGCCTCTCATACATAATCTGCCAGGGCTCCAGTTCTGCCAATATCTCTTCTATGCGCAGCCGTATGTCTGATAGGAAACCCGTCGTCAAAAAAGAGGTGTTTCCTTCGAATCCTTTGGGTGACGGAAGGAGAGATAGACGCTCCAAGTGGGGAGCCATCACATCATAAACCGATTTTCCTGAAAGATTGTTGACAAAATCCAAGACGACCGGCCGTTTTCCAGCCTCGGCATTTAGACAACGGCCCAATTGCTGCAAGGTAACGATATATGATTCTGTCCGTCTAAGGAATAAGACAGCATCCACACCTTCCACATGCAGTCCTTCTATCAGCATGTTGACGGAAAACAATACGTGCAGCCGGTCTGATTCTTCTCGGAAAGCATCCAGTATCCGGCCGTTCTGCCGTTCACCTTGGGCATGATGGATCTCGAACGGAGTAATGGCACGTCCCGCTCGCGTGAGCCATCCGCATACTTCTGGCACCATCTGCTTCAAATCGGTGAGATCGCGACAGAATACCAGCAGCTTGCGTACGCTTGTCGGCAGGAACTTCCGGATGACTTCCGGTGCCCCCAAAGCCTCTTTGAAATCCACACGTGCCAGATCCAGTTTCTTCTGTACCTTTTCTTTTCGTCCTTTTGAACAACCGCTGCGTTCCAGCTTTCTTTGCAGCCGGTCCAGTTCGTTGTCCAGCCCGTAAGCACTCTGTACCAGAACCGGAACCGGCAAGATATTGTAATACCAAGCCTGCGGCAAGGTAAGCTCATAAAACAAATTTCCTTCGAAATAAAGATCCACCGTATCGATCATTCCCTCCGGACGGATCGGCGTTGCCGACGTTCCCAGGACATAGGCACAGGGATTATTTTCTATCACATCCTGCAAGGCACTTCCCCAAATTTCCGCCCCGAAATGGTG
>ULVR01055382.1_pt1 | contig 12379 bp, 9 predicted proteins | sample 1959601 | NCBI WGS metagenome assembly ULVR01 (sample SAMEA4835791, study PRJEB28245) | human gut metagenome | biome: gut microbiome; material: fecal sample | place: Denmark | collected 2008
CGTCAGATATCCTGAGGCAAAAATCTATATTAATTTTCCTCAGACATAAGAAATAGTATGGGCGCAATCAACTAATCAGTGTGCGAAGTTTGAGTTATTAACTGATCCGTGGTGCATCATTTCCGGCACCACAGTTTTAGTTTTTAAATGTTTCATTGCTTCCGGTAATGCAGCAAAAATTATAGTTTAGTTCCTGTATCCAGAAGATTTTCCATGCTCTTTAAGCTGATCAATATCGTTGAGGTATTGTGCAGCAGAGCAGACATCGTCGGCTGGAAGACCCCTGCTACGCCTAACAGGATCAGTCCGGTGTTGATACCGACGATCATATGATAATTCTTATTGATCCGTCTGACCATGGCATCACTGAGCCGCTTGAGTGTCGCGATCTCATACAGATCATCTGCACTGATCGTCACATCCGCAATCTCTCTGGCAATCTCCGCACCGTCGCTGATAGCAATACCTACGCTTGCCTCCGACAATGCCGGCGAATCGTTGATGCCGTCTCCGATCATAATAACCCTTCTGCCGGATTTCTTTTCGTTCTCAACGAACTTCGCCTTATCCTCCGGAAGCACCTCGGAATAATACTCATCCACGCCGACCTTGTGTGCGATCGTGGATGCGATCCGGTCACTGTCACCGGTCATCATGACAACCTTGGAAATGCCGCACTGCTTTAATCGGCGAATTACCTCCGGAGCCTCCTTGCGGAGCGGATCCTCAATACAGATGACTGCCGCAAGCTTGCCTTCAATTGCCATATATAAATGAGAATACTGCTCCGGAAGCTGATCAAACAGCTCCTGCTTCCCCTCCGGAATCACGGCATGCTCATCCTCAAAGACAAAATGGTGACTTCCGATCACGACTTCCTTACCCTCGATGGTAGAATAAATGCCATGTGCCACAATATACTCGACCTTAGAATGAAGCTCCTCATGAACCAGATTACGCTCCACTGCCTTCTCGACAACAGCCTTAGCCATAGAGTGCGGGAAATGCTCCTCGAGACATGCCGCAATACGAAGCAGCTCATCCGAAGACTGTCCATTGAAGGATACAACATCCACAACGGTCGGCTGTGCCTTCGTCAGGGTTCCTGTCTTATCAAACACGATCGTGTCTGCCTCAGCCATCGCCTCAAGATACTTACCGCCCTTCACGGTGATATCGTATGTACTTGCCTCGCGTATCGCTGACAGAACTGTCAGCGGCATTGCAAGCTTGAGTGCACAGGAGAAATCAACCATCAGCACCGACAACGCCTTGGTCGTGTTGCGCGTCAGAAGCCATACAAGACCTGTGCCCGCAAAGGTATACGGTACAAGCCGATCGGCAAGATGAGCCGCTCTGCCCTCCAGTGAGGACTTAAGCTTCTCGGAATCCTCGATCATTGTCATGATCTTCTCATACTTACTGGAGCCGTTGACCTCCTTGACACAGATTGTGATCTCACCTTCCTCGACAACCGTGCCCGCATAGGCGTAACCGCCCTCAATCTTTCTGACCGGATTGGACTCACCGGTCAGGGACGCCTGATTAACCATCGCCTCACCGGCAACCACATCGCCGTCAAACGGAATCACATTACCCATATGGACAACGACCCGGTCTCCGGAGTTCACCGCCGTAAGCTCCGTGAGTTCTTCCTTTCCTTCTCTGATCAGCCATACCTTGCTGATGTTGAGCGACATGCTTCGTGCCAGATCCTCCACGGACTTCTTGTGAGTCCATTCCTCCAGGATCTCGCCGATACCTAACAGGAACATGACGGAGCTTGCCGTGCTGTAATCTCCACGGAATACCGAAACACCGATCGCCGTTCCGTCAAGAACCGGCACCTCGATCTTTCCTTTCAGCAGCGTCCGCACGCCCTCACAGACATATTTCACAGACTTCACGGTCGCAATGACGTCTCTCACCGATATCGGCAGGAAAAGCTTCGTTCCATAATGAAGAATGACCCTATTCACCAGCTTATCCCAGTAATACTGATTCATTTCCCGTCCGGAATTCTTAAGATAATCCGCCGGCACCTCGGTCTGCTGATACGAAAATCTCTGAAGCTCCTTCAAAATCTCCCCGCGGTCCCCGTCATACTCGATAATGGCATCACAGGTTCTGTTCTGGACCTTCACCTTCTGTACGCCCGTAAGTCCCATCAGATAATATTGAAGTGTGTCTGCCTGTGAAAAGCTCATCCTCTTCTGGATCACATGAACACGAAGTCTTCCCTTTATCTCATGTTTGATCTGAAATCTCATATCGACCTACGCCTCTGTTTCTTCCTCGTCTTCAACCTCTGTGAAAGACTCATCCTCAAATTCCTCGTCCATTGCTGCGCGGTCATCGTTGATCTGCTTTGCACCTGCATAAATGTCCTCCGCATTCTCCTGAACACATGCTGCAGTCTTTAAAACACATTCCTTTGCACGAAGAACGGCTGCTGTGCAGTTTGTGTAAAGCTTCTTCGCATCATCGCTGGCGAGAATCTTGATGCCTGCTGTTCCGAATAAAACGCCTGCTGCAAAAATTCCTGTCTTTGCCTTATCAATTTTCTTTAAACAATCTAACATAATGATACGCCTCCTGTATTGTCCGTGGGAATACATAAAATCCCCCCACGTTTTATTTATAGTGTAACAATTTTATACTCTTCCTTCCCAAAGAAATCAAGCATTTATTTCATTGTTGATATTTTTTATCAATAAAGTCTATACCTGACTAATGACCAGAATATCATTTTCACGTATCACAGTGTTACCGTTCGGTATTTTCACGCGGTCCTCACGCATCAGTACAAGCACCAGACTGTCCTCCGGAAGCTTGACCCTGGAAAGTGGCAGACCGATCCACGGACTCTCCCTGTCAATCTCAATCTCCGACAGATAAAGCCCCAGATTTTCTTCCGGCGAAAGTGCACTGAGCACGATCTTATCGCCCTCCATGATCACAGTATCGCCGTTCGGCACGATCCGTTCCTCCCCACGCAGGATCAACACCAACAGAAGATCCGGCAGAGATGTGACATCTTTGATCCGGTGCCCCGCCCATGGGTGATCCTTTTTGATCATAATCTTGACAAACTCGACCGGAACCTCCTCGGAATAATCACTGAACGTCTTCATAACGTTGCTGTTGTCATCGATCATATCAAGCCTGCGTGCCATAAAACCCAGAAGCGATCCCTGAATGCTGATTGAGAACAGCACAATAAAAATTACAATATGAAAGAGATCGTTCTTCGTATATGCCGGATCCACAGTCGCCAGAATGGCAAATACAATAGACGCGGCACCTCGCAATCCCGACCACGACACCAGAAGCTGCTGACGGGCGGAGCACCGGAATGGCGTTAATATTGCAAACACGGACAATGGTCTTGCAACAAAGGTCAGAAACAATGCAATCGCAAATGCCACCGGGATGATCCCGGGCAATGCCGACGGAAACGCCAGGAGTCCGAGCAGAAAGAAGATCAGCATCTGCATCAGCCCTGTCAGACCATCAAAAAAATGAACCAGCGACTTCTTATTATGAAGCGGACGGTTTCCCATGATCAGACCGGCAAGATAAGCCGCCAGATAACCGTTGCCTCCAAGGATTGCCGCACCGGCATAGGACAAAAGTGCCATACTGAATACGAAGATCGTATCCACGCCGTCCCCCGCATTCTTCATACGCGAAAGCACCCATGCACCAAAGACCGCCGTAAGAACACCGATAAGCACACCGAAGATTACCTGCAGCAGCACAAGCTTCACCAGACTTTCCCCGGTAAAGCCGCCCTTCATCACTGCCAGAATGATCACCGCCAGCATATACGAGCAGGGATCATTACTACCACTCTCCATCTCCAGCATGGATGCCGTGTTATCCTTCAGATTGAGGCGTTTTGAACGCAGGATCGAAAACACAGAAGCCGCATCTGTGGAACTTAATACCGCACCGATCAGCATGCTTTCCCAGAAATCAAACCTGAGTACGCCCCAGCAGAAAATCCCTGTCGCCGCTGCCGTCAAAAGCACACCCAGCGTGGAAAGCAGCACTGCTTTTCCCGCCACCGGTCTCGCCTGCTTCCAGTTCGTTCCAAAGCCGCCGTAAAACATAATAAAGATCAGCGAAACCGTACAGATCTGCTCCGCTATCTGATAATTGTCAAATGAAATCTTCAAAAGTCCATCTGTTCCAAACAGCATGCCGAGCAGAATAAACGCCAACAGCACCGGAATGCCAAGCTTCGCAGATATCTTATTCAGAAACAGACAGAGTAAAATAATTGCCGCAACAATCAATATGTAATTTGTCATGCACTCCTCCTCATCCATGGGAAACACGTATCCCTACCTAATATATGTCGCAATTTCTACAATCATATACTATATTCGATGGAAAGACAACACAGCACGGAAACATTAAAATAAAATGAATTATCTGCTTTCCTCTTGACTTATTCTGTAAGGTCGATATGATGTGAAGTAAGAAATATTAAGAGAAACGAGGATTATCATGGCACAGACAGAAAAAACACTTGATTGGGAGCAATATTTAAAAACAGCGGCACAGGTTGTCTCTGAGGGAATTGTCATGCTGAAGAACGATAACGATGCACTTCCGTTAAATCCGGACGATGAGATCGCGTTATTCGGACGCATTCAGCTTCATTATTATAAAAGCGGAACAGGATCCGGCGGTATGGTAAATGTATCAAAGATCACCGGCATTCCGGACGGTCTGCTGGAAAACGGTGTCTCCGTCAACGAAGAACTGCTCGATGTGTACCGGAAATGGGACAGTGAAAACCCCTTTGATCTCGGAGACGGCTGGGGTAAGGAGCCATGGTCACAAACCGAGATGCCTTTGGACGAGGCGCTGGTCGCACATGTCTCTGAAAGCAGCCATACCGCGATCGTCATCATCGGACGTACTGCCGGCGAAGAACAGGACAACTCTCTGCATGAGGGCTCCTATCTTCTGACTGCTGCCGAGAAGGACATGCTTGCAAAGGTCCGCCGCCATTTTCCGAAAATGATCGTACTGCTCAATGTCGGCAATATCATTGACATGAACGAGCTGCTGTCCTTTGATCCGGACTCTGTCCTGTATGTATGGCAGGGCGGCATGACCGGCGGAACCGGTACTGCTGACGTGCTTACCGGTAAGATCAGTCCGTGCGGTAAGCTGACCGACACGATCGCCGCTAATGTAAACGACTATCCTTCCGCTCCATACTTTGGTGATCCATACAGAAACTTCTATTCCGAGGATATTTATGTCGGATACCGCTACTTTGAGACATTTGCCCGCGATAAGGTTCTCTATCCTTTTGGCTTTGGTCTTTCCTATACAACCTTTGATATTGCGATCACAGGCGCAAAACAACTGTCCGATAAATGGGACTTCACTGTCAAAGTCACCAATACCGGAAATTACAGTGGCAAAGAGGTTGTCCAGATCTACTGTAAGGCACCACAGGGCAGGCTCGGCAAGCCGTCCCGCGTTCTCTGCGGCTACGAAAAGACGGACACTCTGGCTCCCGGAAAGTCCCAGGTCATGACGATCTCCGTGTCCAATGCACAGATTGCTTCCTATGATGATTCCGGTGTGACCGGACACGCTCACTGCTTCGTCCTCGAAGAAGGAACCTATCGCTTCTATGCAGGCTCTGATGTGCGCAGTGCGAAGGAGTTCTATCATTGTCCACAAAACAGTACAGAGGTCATTTCCCGCCATGAGCAGGCTCTTGCCCCTGTGGAATCATTTGACCGTATCCATCCGGAGATCTCCGAGGGCCGCTATGTGATCCGCATGGAAAATGTTCCGCTTTCTCATGTGGATGAGGCAAAGCGCCGTCAGGACAATCTTCCGAAGGAAATTCCTTTCACCGGAGACAAGGGCATCCGCCTCGCCGATGTCAAAAACGGCACGCACACCATGGACGAATTTATCGCCCAACTGACCGACTATGATCTATCCTGCATGATCCGTGGAGAGGGCATGAACAGTCCAAAGGTAACTGCAGGAACAGCTGCTGCCTTCGGTGGTGTCTCTGATGAGCTTACTGCTCTCGGCATTCCATGCGGCTGCTGTGATGACGGTCCATCCGGCATGCGTCTCGACTGCGGTACCAAAGCATTCAGCCTGCCAAACGGAACAATGATCGCCTGTACGTTTAATCGTACACTGATCCGGGAGCTTTTCTCCCTGACCGGACTCGAAATGATCGCCAATAAGGTTGACTGCCTGTTGGGACCCGGCATGAACATTCACCGCCACCCGTTAAACGGCAGAAACTTTGAATATTTCTCCGAGGATCCGTTCCTCACCGGAACCATTGCAAGTGCCCAGTTAAAGGGACTTCACAGTGCCGGCGTCACCGGAACGATCAAGCATTTCTGCGGAAACAACCAGGAGACCGACCGTCACGATACGAATGCCGTAATCTCCGAGCGTGCTCTTCGCGAAATCTATCTCAAGGGCTTTGAGATTGCCGTAAAGGAGGGCAATGCGGACTCCATTATGACAACCTACGGACCGGTCAACGGCGTCTGGACAGCTGCCAACTACGATCTGACCACACAGATCCTGCGAAACGACTGGGGCTTTACCGGCTTTGCCATGACCGACTGGTGGGCAAAGATCAACCGCCGCGGACAGGCAGTCGACAAGTCCGACCTCGCCGCGATGGCAATGGCACAGAACGATGTTTACATGGTATGCTCCTGCGGCGCACAGAATGACGACAACATTCTCGCCTCTCTGAAGGACGGTTCCCTGCAGCGCAGCGAATTGCAGCGTTGTGCCGCCAACATCTGCCGTTTCCTCATGAACACCCATGCGATGAACCGGCTGCTTGGCACAGAATGCAGGATCAATATTATCAATCGTCCGGCAGACGAGTCCGATGTGGACGAATCTACCGTCAAATTTTATGAACTGGATGGCGATCTTACGATCGATCTGTCGGACATCTGTACCGATAAAGGGACAAACTACAGCTTCGGTCTGGATATCCTGACCGCCGGCACTTACGAAATGACACTCACCGCAAGCTCCACCCAGAGTGAGGTTGCGCAGATCCCGGTTACCCTGTTCAGTCTCGGAACCGCATATGGCACCTTCACCTGGAACGGCACAAACGGGCTTCCGGTATCCCACCGGATCGACATTCCGCTGTTCTCGCGCTATACCAATCTGCGCCTCTTCTTTGCGCAGGGCGGACTGGACATGCACAGCATCCGATTCCGTCTGGTGTCAACCGAGCTTTAATGTTCGCCCACAACAACCTATATTTATTTCCATCCCCGGACCTTTTCACGATCCGGGGATTTTTCTTTTCATCCATGCAAGGACGTCTCGTTCCCTGCATTTCCTCATCGGTCAGTTCGTTTAAAACCCAAAAATTACAGTGCTAAAATGAATGCAGAAATGAAAAATATACGTCCTATATGGCAACCGACACAGGAAAGGAGTCTATCATGAAAAGAATTACTACCAAAAGAATCATTTCAACATTTCTTGCATTCACACTGGCAATCGGCAGTATTTTCGGATCTGCCCGGTACTCAGAAGCAAAAACAACCAAAAAAGAGGCATTACGATTGTACCGGGAACTTTTGAGCAAAAAGAAAATACGTGTCAAAGAAAAAGGCACAAGCGAGGTCCCCCATTTCTTTGAGCCCAATAACGAGATCACCTTCTCTCTGGTCGACCTTGACAAGGACGGTGTTCCGGAGCTGTTCGTCAACCACACCGACAGTGTTTTCGGGTTATCCTGTGTAGCCGTTATTTACTACGTCTCACATGGAAAGGTCTATGCAATCAAAAACTGGCGTGGCACTTTTTTGCAGTTTAAGAAAAGCCATATTCTCTATTCGGAAACCTTCCATATGGATGCGTTTGCCACCGGCTATTATCGTCTGAAGAACGGGAAATTCACTGAGCTTGCCTACAGTAGTTATAATGAACTCGATCCCGCTTACAGGTACTATCGTGTCAAGAACGTGAAAGTCAACAAGCGCGCTTTTAATATTTATACGAAAAAAATCAAAAAGGGCGACAAGCTGATCGATCCTTTCAAGTATCTGGATGAGCATCTGATCACAACCAGCAACATCAACACTTATTTAAAATGATGGAAGGGTCAACCCAAACATCACAAAATACAAGAATAAAGAAAGGTGGATTTCTCTATGAAAATCACAAAAAAAGCAGTATTAGCCATAATGTGTTTATCCTTGGCTGCATTTGCACCCGGGAAAGCACATGCCGCAAACAAAGTACAGATACCGGATGGCGCATGCCGGAAAGGAAACGACATTTACTACAGCTACTCCGGAAGCGGTCTGCGAATGGATCTAATGAAGATCAATACAAAGACACACAAAAAGAAAATGATTGTTTCCAATAAATACAAGGGACGTACAACCAACGGTTTCTTTGATCTGAATATAAAAGGAAACAATATTTATGCCACTTACAACATCGTAGACGGAAGTGACGGATTCAACTGCTACATCTGTAAGATTAACGTAAAAAAGAAAACAAAAAAGCTGCTTACCAAAGGACATCATCCGATCGTCATCGGCAACAAGATTTATTTTGTCAAAACCAAATACAATAAAACTATTTTCCAGGACGAGGATAAAGGAATCTATGTCATGAATCTTTCCGGAAAAAAGATCCGGAAAGTACGTAAAATGTCGTCATCATCCTACATTTACTCCCTTGGCTCATACGGAAAATCACTGGTATACGAGCACACAGATTCCAATCAGGAACGTGTCTACACACGTCTGTCCAAACAAGGCAAACGGCTTGGTGACCTCGATCCAAACGACACCATAACAAGCACCTACACCGGCGCCGACTCTTCCTACGACTGCGGCGTTGACAACAAGTCTTATTACGTCACCGGAGGCAAAGTATTATGCACGGACTACAACACGGATAAGACAACAACTCTCGTCCGCTCTGACTCCGATCATTACGGGGTTCAAAGCTTTCAGGTGTTTGGCGATGTCATGGTTGTTCGCGGTCACAGACAGAAATATATCAAGAAATATCATTACATGGGTTCGAAGGGTTATATTTATCTGATACATTTAAAGAAGAAACCGACAAAGGTATTATTAAAGAAATATATTTGTGGTGAGTAACAACGGATCCCCCAACCGGATATAACATAAACGGGCTGCCCCTATGGTATGTGTCCAGAATTACGGATACATATTATAGGAGCAGCCCGTTTGGTGTTCCTGCTTCCGCTTCCATATAATCAATAATTATCGATCACATATTCCGTGCGTACATTTTGATAGTCACCATGATTATTCCATGTCAGATAACCTAACACCTGAAACGCAAACGGATACCCCTGTGTCAGATCCGCCATCTGCATGGCGTCTTCCCTCTCCATCTGAAAAATATCCATATATTTACGGATGATCGCCTGAGTGTTTAACGGTTTCATCTGGATTTTCGGTGCACGATATAAAAATGAGATTTCTCATGCAGCACTAAACGAAACGTATCCGATACCTGATCTCCTTTAAATGCAACATCAACGAATTCCATATATCCCGGATCATGATGTACCCACGAAACCGCTGCAGCATCTGGATATATTGGATTTTTAGTTCCATCTGTCCGTCTTATTAAATACTTCAAACCACTGATTTTATGAAAGCCACTTGGCATCTCTTCAAACATATTTAAAATAGCAACCAGCTCCTCCGGCTTAAACATTTCAAAAGCCGCCGCTGTCTCATCCGTTACCCCTGCGGTCAATTCCTCATAATCCGGAACCTTGATAGAACACCCAAAATTCTGAACCAGAATATAGTCTACTGCATCAATATCTTCCCCGTCATGTGTAACATAGCGCACCAAAGCATCATAAAGACGATTGGAGAAAAAAGTTCCCAAAGTTCCATTCACTTTTGCTTTTCTTGGAATTGCGTTTTGAAAAACATCCTTTGATAAAGTTACCGTATTTGCTTCTTCGCCATATGTAATTGTAATATCATTATTAATATGTTTATCGGTCAGAATCCACTTACTTGGCTTTTTCTCTCCCTGCTGCGGAATATTTTGATACAATTCATAAAAACGAGAGGTGTAATCTCCCGCCCATTTTTCCTCTTCATCACTTAAGATAACCTTATATTTCTGATATAAACGAATGGAATCTGTGGCATCACTTGGATATACATCTTCATCTAGAAATTCTACTTTCCATGGACTGACAACATTCGCCGTTTCTTCGTATCCGAAATAAGTATCATCAGCCTTCCACTGATAAAAATAATCCGATTCCGCTGCCTTTGTCACTTCCATGTCCGGCACAACCACACCCGCACTCTCTACTTTCACCTGTACAGGTTTTGGTACAGAATATCCTGCCATATCAATTTTGACAAAATAATCACCCGACTCTATGCCTCTGAAAGAATAATCGCCTTTTTCATCTGTTGCAGCACTGTACGACTGATAATTGTTATACAAAATAACATTTGCAGCATCACCATTCTGCAATCCGGTAATTCTTCCTGAAGTAGACAACTCTGTCGCACTGATCGTATCACACGGAAAGCACAGCTGTATAACGACCACTAAAATCATTGACAATAAAATTCTTTTTACATTCTTCATTCAAAGTCCTCCTCACTCATTGTTTTTCCCGGAAAGCCATGCACCAACAAACAGTGCAATGCCTGTTCCAAGCACCGCCAAAAGAAATATCAATATTCCCTTAACACCTATAGAATCTCCACTACGCATAACCAGAATCGTCAGCCAGGAAATAATTGGGTCAATCAACCACGACATCATATCACCTTCTTTACTAAACCACTCCCGTTGTTTATAAATTTAGTATAACAACTATGTGGATGAAGTGGTTTATTTTTTTGACATCATCCATATGTCGAATGTAATATTTTAAGACAAAAAAAATAAACATTTCTTCTGTTATAACAGCAAATAATACCAAATACAAAGTGACAGCAATTGCACCAAAAGCATTAAGAGCAGAGACATATTGCCTCTGCTCCTATCAATTTTACCAAATTTTATATTTAATTTTCTTTATCAGCTTTTTTGTCCTTTTCAAATAACTTTTTCACATCAATTTCATTGTACCCTAAAATGTAATGATTGATAGCTGCTTTTCCAATGGCATAGGTTCCTCCACTGGCAATCGCCGCACTGATCGTGGAACCGGCTCCCGGGAATAACATATTTGCAAGTTTGGATCCCTGCTGTGCTGCCAATCTAAAACCGAATCCGGCTCCTCCCATACCTCCTAAGCGTATAACAAAATCCTTAGCTGTTTTTATTGATATCTCACTTCCGGCTAAAGCTGCTATCATAACCGTATCTAATGCCTGAATAATCAATAAGATATAAATATCACTGATTGGAATTGGACTGAGTGCAACTGTCCCAGAAATAGTCGACATCGCTTTGTTGACATGATTGGCAATTTTTAAAACCAATTCCTCCAATTTAAAAGCCATTCTCATCCCCATCTGAGCCTCATAGTCAGCAATTGCATTTTCCAAACTTTCCCGAAGTTTATCAATATTATAACGGCCATCATAACTGATTTCCAACCGTTTACGTTCTTCCGCTGAAAGTTCGTTAATATCATCCAGATCTATTTCATCTCCCTGATCATTTTTCCAATCAATTAATGAAGATACCGGAATCACAGCACTTGCATTAAACTGTTTCTTATCAAACTTCTCTTCAAAGAACGCTGCATGCTCCTGAATCCGATTTAATTTCTTTTCGGAATAACTATTTGGATCCGTTTCTCTCGCAGGCATAACTCCATCCACTCTGTTCAACGCAACAACAACCGGAAGCTCTGCATTATTTTTTTTGTAATATTTCTCCCGAACTTTCTTTATAAAATCTATATCATCATCTGTTGCATTCGATCTATCCGTACATCCTATGATTAAAAGTGCAACGTCTGGATCAAATTCTATAATATCATCACATAATTGTTCTTCAGCAGTCTCTGTATTTTCTCCTTCATGTTCCGCAAATCCACGAGAATCTAAAATATCCATAAGCGTTCGGCCCTGCTCTTTACAGCTGTAACTTACAGTCTCCTTCGTTCCAATATCGACAGCACTTACCTCTGCAACGTACATGCCACATAATGCGTTGATCAAACTGCTCTTCCCAACTCCGGTACGTCCCATAACAAAGATTCTCGGCGGACGATGATGATCTAATTGATTAATAAGTTCCCGGAGATTTTCGTCCCCCAGAATCTGTTTTTTAATCATGTCCGTCACAGTATTCGGAATGGCATCGGGAATATTGTCCACTATCTTTTCCAAGCGGTTATAAATCCCCT
>ULVR01049349.1_pt1 | contig 12305 bp, 8 predicted proteins | sample 1959601 | NCBI WGS metagenome assembly ULVR01 (sample SAMEA4835791, study PRJEB28245) | human gut metagenome | biome: gut microbiome; material: fecal sample | place: Denmark | collected 2008
GTGTTAGAAAGCTTCCGCCCGGTGTCCGCGGATGTGGATGAGGTGAAGATCACACTTGCATTTACGAATCTGATCGAGAATGCGATCAAATATAATAAACCGGGTGGATGGGTGCATGTCACACTGAACGCGGATCACCAGTATTTCTATCTGAAGGTCGAGGATTCGGGTATCGGTATTCCGGAGGACTCCTTAGAGCATATTTATGAACGTTTTTACCGCGTGGACAAGTCCCACTCAAGAGAGATCGGTGGAACCGGTCTTGGGCTTGCAATCACCCGCAATGCAGTGCTGATGCACCGCGGTGCGATCAAAGTGTTCAGTACAGAGGGAGAGGGAACCATTTTCAATGTCCGTATTCCTTTGAATTACATCGCGTAGTGCGATATGTGACAGCAGATTTTTGGTAATGGAGCAAAAAAGTAATGAGAAAAAAAATAGTCTTTCTTCTGGCATTTCTGTGCATGCTTTTACTGGCGGGGTGCTCGAATGGAAAAGAGACAAGTAAATACAACATCGAATATCTGAATAAAGATAAAACCGGGATTGCCGAGATGCCTTATGATGCGTCCGCAACAACGACAGATGCGTTGATCGAAGAATTTTTTGCAGCCTTAAGTTCTGATCCGGATAATGTGGAATACCGTAAACCGATCCCAAATGATGTGGAGATCACAAAGTATTCGCTGGACGGAGCACTTCTCACTATCTATTTTGATGTAGATTATCTGAATATGAAAGAAGTGGAAGAGGTTTTGTGCAGGGCGGCAGTGGTACGCACGATGACACAGATTTCCGGGATCGACTGTGTGTCCTTTTATGTGGATGAAAAGCCGCTGACGGACGTGAACGGTAAAATGGTCGGAACGATGTACGCAGAAAGTTTTGTGGAGAATCCCGGAGAACAGATCAATACGATCCAGAATACGAATCTCACACTTTATTTTTCCAATCAGGCGGGAGACGGACTCGTGAAAGAGACAAGACGGGTTCACTATAGCAGTAATATCTCATTGGAAAAACTGATCATGGAGCAGCTTCTCGAAGGGCCGGAATCGAAGAATGCCAGGTCTGCAATTCCTTCGGGAACCAAATTAATGAGCGTATCGCTTGTGGATGGGGTATGCTATGTCAGCTTTGATGAGAACTTTAAGAATCAGGATTATTCAGTGAATGAAGCCATTGTGATTTATTCTATTGTGGATTCATTGTCAGAGTTATCCTCCATCAGTAAAGTGCAGATTTCCGTGAATGGCGATACAAGCGGTGTATATCGGGACAGTTTTAAACTTGCAGATATGTATGACAGGAATCTGGATTATATCGCCAAAACAACGGAATCGGATACAGAGGTTGTGGAGGAGACAGAAACGGAGGAACAGTAATTATTGTTTAAACGGCCATTATGTGAAATGGCATCTGGATTGATTCTTGGAATTTTGTTTATGAGGTATCAAAAATGGTATCTGGCAGCAGTTGCTGCCGGAATACTGTTTGGAATTGTATGGAATTTATGGCACAATACGATCCGTAACTGTAGTGAGAAAGACAGTATGGCAAATGCCAGAGCGTGGATGTACCCAGCCTTTCGTGTGGGATGTTTTCTGGCATTTTTTTTGGCAGGGATATTTCATTTTGCAGGAAATGAGGCATTCCGTCAGAACTATATGTCAAAACTACAGGATGGAATGCAGGTGACTGTGCAGGGAAAACTATGCAGCAAACAGTTAAAAAACGGACAATATTCCTATTATTTAGATCATTGTTATCTATCTATCGGGCAGGAGATACTGCCATGCAATCAAATTCTTTTTTATCAGACTTCCGATGATGATTCCATCGGGCAAACCCTTATTGTAACAGGAACGGTTGAATTGTGGAAAAGTGCATCCAATGATGGTAATTTTGACGCAAAAGCATTTTATGAATCCAAAAAGATCGATTTTCAACTGAAGGAAGCTATTGTGAAAAATGTTTACGGAGCAGAGGATGGATTCGGGGAGAAAATCTACAGGCTGCGCCGGAAGATAAGCGGTGTGTACGAAACCTGCATGAGTGCATCGGATGCCGGTGTGCTTTCCACGATGACGCTCGGGGAGAAAAATCTGCTGGACGCAGAGGTGAAGCAGATGTATCAGAAAGCTGGGATTTCCCATGTGCTGGCGATTTCCGGACTGCATATTTCTGTGATTGGGATGGGACTTTATAAATTGCTTCGGAAAATAAAATGCTCCTTTTTGACTTCCGGTGTTATTGCAGGCACGGTCATCGGCGGCTATGGGATGATGTCTGGACTTGGGACATCGACCATACGCGCGGTGCTCATGTTTTTCGTTTTATTGTTCGGACAGTGGATTGGAAGGAGTTATGATACGCTGTCTGCTCTGGGACTGTCCGCCATTGTGATTTTATTGGACAACCCTTATCTGCTCTGGTATGCAGGATTTTTGCTGTCATTTGCAGCGGTGCTTGGAATTGTGGCTGTGGGACAGACACTGATCAAAATAAAAAAGCCGTTCTTTACTTTTTCGGAGAACTTTCTGGTGAGTTTTGCAATTCAGCTTGCAACGGTGCCGCTTACGGCTTATTTCTTTTATGAGGTGCCGGTCTGGTCAATGCTTATCAATTTTTTCGTGCTGCCGATCATTGGAGTACTGTTGTTTCTTGGACTTCTTGGCGGCTTTGTTGGGTTACTGTCTGTCCGTGTGGCAGGGATTCTTTTTGTGCCTTGTCACTGGATTTTGGTATTTTATGAGAAGGTGTGCAGGCTCAGTGTCAGTTTACCGGGGGCTGTCTGGATCACGGGGCAGCCGGATTGGCAGAAACTGTTGCTTTTTTATCTGATATTGGGAGCCGTGCTTTTCGCAATGAAAAAGATGAAGCAACGGCGTGGATTTGTTTTCATAGGCTGTTTTATGCTGCTTGCAGTATTGCATAACCCGGTGAAGGGATTTGAGCTAGATGTGTTGGATGTGGGGCAGGGGGACGGTATGTATCTTCACACGAAAGAGGGGACAAATTTCTTTTTTGACGGCGGCAGTACGGATGTGAGTAAAGTCGGAACATACCGGATGCTTCCGTTCCTGAAAGCAAAGGGTGTGAAAAAAATAGATTACTGGATTGTTTCACACACAGACGCAGACCATATTTCAGGGTTAAAGGAGATCTTGCAGGCAGAGTATGAGATCGATCATATTGTGTTTTCAAAATATGTATTAAATGACGAAGCCTATCAGGAACTTTTGGCACTGGCGCAAACGTATGGAACAGAAATTTTGAAAATGGACTGCGGTGACATATTCACCGATGGTGAGGCGGGGCTGCGCTGCATTTTCCCGGATCAAACTTATAAAAGTGATGATAAGAATGCATTGTCCCTTGTGCTGCGCTATGAAGATCAGGAGTTTTCCGGTATTTTTACCGGGGACATCAGCAGCGCAGAAGAACAGTATCTTGTGGAACACAAAAAGGCTGGCAGCGTCACATTTTACAAGGCGGCGCATCACGGCTCGAGATATTCCAACAGTCGGGATTTCCTAATGGCACTCTCACCGGAGATCACAACCATTTCCTGTGGGGAAAACAACCGCTATGGGCATCCGGGTGAGGAGGCACTCTGCAATATAAAGGAGAGTGGAAGTGCAGTCTATGAGACAATGGAGTGCGGACGTATCCGCATCCGTATGGAAAATGGAAAACCTGTGGTGGAAAAATTCCTTGAAGGAAGATGAATTGTTCTATATAATGGGGAAAGAGTTTATAGATAATTGCGAAACTCATGAAAGTGTAGATTGAATTGTGAAAAATTAACAAAAGACATGAAAGACATTGGGGAACCGCCGGTACTTAGAAGGCTGGTACAACGGTAAGTTGTGCCTGACTTCTTAGTACCGTTGCGAGAGACACATAGCGAAAGCGTGTCTTGAATGTTTTTGTTGATTTTGAACAATTGAAAGAAGATTATGATGAGTTTTGCAATTATCTGGAAAGAGTATAAATGCAAAGGAGGAAACATATGTTAGTATGTGACTATATTGTAGAACAAATTGATGGTGACTATGCACATTTAAGAAGGGTAGACGAGCCGGACGGCGAGCTGAAACTGGTGGCAAGAGCGCTGCTCCCAATGGAGATCACAGAGGGAAGCAGATTACATTATGAACTGATGCAGTACACTTTGATTGGATAACAGGCGAAAATGAAAACGATTGATGAAGATATTAAGAGTGGACAATTTAAAAAGATATATCTGCTCTACGGCGACGAGGCGTACCTGAAAAAACAGTACAAAGACAAGCTGAAAAAAGCGTTGGTGCAGCCCGATGATACGATGAATTTTACCGCTTATGAGGGAAAAGACACAAATCCGAAAGAGGTGATCGACCTGTCGGAAACCCTTCCTTTTTTTGCCGACCGGAGAGTGATCCTGATTGAAAACAGCGGCTTTTTTAAGGGCAGTTGTGAGGAGTTGGCAGAGTATATGCCGCAGGTTCCGGATACGACACTGTTTCTTTTTGTGGAAGAGGAAGTGGATAAGCGCTCAAAACTTTATAAGGCAGTGAAAAACGCCGGAAAGATCGTGGAGTTTACGACGCAGACGGAGGAACTTCTGACACGCTGGATCCTGACACGCTTGAAAAAAGAGGGTAAGAGTATCACAGGTTCTGTCATGCAGCTTTTTTTGAGCAAAACCGGAACGGATATGGGTAATATTGACCGCGAGCTGGAAAAATTGATCTGTTACTGTATGGATAAGGATGTCATCGAGGCGAAGGACGTGGAGGCAGTGACGACAGAGCAGACCACAAATAAAATTTTTGATATGGTCAATGCGATTGCAGAGCATAATCAGAAGAAAGCACTGGACCTGTATTATGATCTTTTGACGTTAAAAGAGCCGTCCATGCGTATTATGTATCTGATCTCCAGACAGTTTCAGATTTTGTTGAATATCAAGGATATGTCGCAAAAAGGATTTGATAACAATACGATGGCACAGAAAGCAGGGATTCCGCCGTTTGCAGTGCGAAGAAATGTGACGCAGGCAAAAGGATTTACGATGCAGCAGTTAAAGCAGGCAATCCGGGATGGTGTGGATTTTGAGGAAGCGGTAAAGACCGGCCGAATGAATGACCAGATGGCAGTGGAACTCTTTTTAATGAAATACAGCAAACAATAGAATGCACGCTTTGCGTGCATTCTATTGTATAAAAAAATCACCAGTATGACGGTACTGGTGATTTTTGAATTCGCGAATTTTAATTTATCTTCTATTAAGCCATTGCGTTAACAAGCTTTGTTAAACGGGAAACTTTTCTAGCAGAATTGTTTTTGTGATAAACACCTTTAGAAGCAGCGCTCTCGATAGTAGAAATTGCAACTGTTAATGCAGCTTTTGCAGCTTCCTTATCGTTTGCAGCAACAGCAGCCTCAACTTTCTTGGTTACTGTTTTCACTTCAGATCTGATAGATTTGTTTCTAGCAGCTTTTGTTTCAGTTACTAAAATTCTCTTCTTTGCAGATTTAATGTTAGCCAATCTGTACACCTCCAATTTTTTTATGATTGTAATTGTTCATGATTGTTACATTAAAGCCGGACACGGACAGTTCAATGTAAACATACTAGAGTAGTATAGGACATTTCTATAATGCTGTCAATATATAAAATGACATTTTTGGCAAATTTTTTGAATACCTTTTTCTAAATTTCAAGGCGATCTGAAGGTGAGGGCAAATTCCTAAAAAGCTGTGGATAAATTTTTAGGGCAGGGACATACTAAGTAAAATGAGCGGGAACTCGTTACAGAAAGAGATAAGTTGGGAACAGTAACGAAAATCCACAGAATGAAAAAGAGGAGAAGTGCATATGTACCAGATCAGAACAGACCTTGCATTGGAGACGCAGGAAAAAATGCAGGAAGATAAGGTGGAACTGAAAGGCGTCCGTTTTTCGGAGGAGCATGTCAGTAAAAATCTAACCATCAGCACAGTGGTGATCGAGACGGAGAATGGTGCAAAAGCCATGGAGAAACCAAAAGGTACTTATATCACGATCGAGGCATCGAATATGGATGAGGAGGACGAAGATTATCACAGAGAGATCTCAGAGCAGCTTGCCAGAGTGTTAAAGCAGCTGATCGACGTAAAAAAAGAGGATGTCTCCGTACTGATCGTCGGGCTTGGAAACCGGGCAGTAACGCCGGATGCATTGGGACCAAGAGTGGTGGATAATCTCTACATTACGAGACATATTATCAATGAATACGGAAAATATGCGTTTGGAAAAGAGCATGTCAATCGCGTGAGCAGTATTGTTCCGGGTGTAATGGCACAGACAGGCATGGAATCTATGGAGATCGTGAATGGAATTGTGAAGGAGACAAAACCGGATGTTGTGATTGCAATTGATGCGCTTGCAGCAAGAAATACCAAGCGTCTCAACCGGACCATTCAGGTGACGGACACCGGAATCAATCCGGGAAGCGGTGTCGGCAATCACAGACACGGGTTAAATGAGAAAAGCATTGGTGTTCCAGTTATTGCAATCGGGGTTCCAACGGTCGTTGACGCTGCCACTATAGTAAATGATACGATGTTTAATCTGATCACGGCGATGAATCAGAGCAGCGAACTTAAGACGCTTGGCAACACTCTTGGAGAACTCAATGAGACAGAGAAATATGAATTGATCCGGGAGCTGTTGTCTCCGAATCTGAACACCATGTTTGTGACACCAAAAGATATTGATGAATCTGTCAAAAGATTAAGTTTTACCATATCAGAGGGGTTAAATATCGCTTTGATCGATCACAATATTTTTGCATAATGAATGGAAACTGGCATAAGGTGTATTATGTATTTTCATGGTTATAGAAGTTATCAAAAAAGAAGATTTAAAAATAAATATGGAAAATATCTGATGGGAATGCTGGTAGTTACAGCACTTGTAACATTTTTTGTACAGCGGCAGGAGCTTTGGAGTATCGGGAAAAAAGCAGCAGTAAAAATGGCAGGGACGGCAGTGGTGGATGTGCTGGCACCGGGACTTCACTATGAAGAGAAGGAAAACGGTAACCATTTTCTTGCCAAAGTGGAGAAAATATTATTTCCAATTGCAGATTATACGGTTCAGATACAATCTTATGAAACTGATGCAGAGAGCACGCTTTCCTATGAGATGATCCTTGCGATGGAAGCGTTGGACGAGAACTACGTGGATGAGAACGGACAGGTTGTGATGCAAAACAATGGGGGCACAGATAATGCACAGAATACAGACAGTTCACAGCCGGCAGATAACGCGCAGAGCACCGACAATTCACAGGCAGCTGCAAATGCACAGAACCCGGACACCTCGCAGGAAACATCCAACTCCGCAGAGCAGACATCTCTCACAGTTGCACCGCCCATAGCAGCAACACAGAAAGCAGTCGAATATTCTCTGGATAAATTAAACGATTTTGATTATCTTGTGCAGAATTTTTATCAGGTGGACAGTACAACAACTGTAAAAAGTGATCAGTTAAATGTGGCAGCACTCACCGGAAAAAATATGAAAATCGCACATGATGCGAGTACGCCACAAATCTTAATTTATCATACCCATTCACTGGAAGGGTATGCGGATTCTATTCCCGGAGACCGCTCAACTACGGTTGTGGGCGTTGGGGATTATCTGACAGAATTGCTGACACAGCAATATGGATACAATGTCATCCACGACACCGGGGAATATGATACCATCCGTGATAAGGCGTATTCCAAAGCAGCACCGGCATTAGAGCAGATACTGGCAGACAATCCGAGCATTGACGTGGTCATAGATCTGCACCGGGATGGCGTGGGGGAGAACACAAGGCTTGTCACGAATGTGAATGGAACGGACATGGCAAAAGTAATGTTTTTTAACGGATTGAGCAGAACGACCAAACTGGGGGATATCGGCTATCTGTACAATCCATACATAGCGGATAATCTAGCATTCTCGTTTCAGATGCAGCTTACCGCAGCAGAATACTACCCAGGATACACAAGAAAAATTTACCTCAAAGGTTACCGCTTCAACATGCATTACTGTCCGAAAACACTGCTCGTCGAGGTCGGGGCGCAGACCAACACCGTGCAGGAGGCAAAAAACGCCATGGTTCCGCTCGCAGACATCCTGAACAAAGTACTTTCCGAATAAATAAAAACGTTGTCCCGGCTGTCCAGTCTGGCAGTCTGCCGGATTTTCGTAACTGAGATGATGGAAAGGAAGCGGGGCGCAGAATGAAACTTTCGTGAAAAATTGCGTAGATTTATCAATGTTTCTTTTTTGACTGCTGGTTTATGTACATTCATCAATGAACAGTCCACGCAATATGTCCGTTTCAGACACACACTCGTTAGCTTTCTCTAGTGTGCGTAAATGCCAGAATCAGCATCGTTTATTGCAGGGCAAAAATCAAAAGGAAAACCGGGTGATTTTTGCCCTGCTTCTCTGCTGATCTTTTGGCATGTAACGCACACACGAGAAACCTAAGACGAGTGTGTGTCATGAAACGGACATATTGTGCGGACTGTCCATTGCTGAATGAATATAAACAATGAGAGCAGTCAAAAAGGAAATATTGATAAATAAGCAATTTGAACAAGTTTCATTCTGCGCCCCGCTTCCTTTCCATGCATACATAAATGATATAACCCGGCAGACTGCCAGACCGGACAGCCGGGGCTGCGCTTCCACCCATCCGGAAATTACAGATTCAGGTGGTATTTCTGCATCCAGTAGTTGATCTGGATGAAGTAGGCGAGCAGCTGCGGACCTGCCATCAGCTGTCCAAACCACGGCTTTCCGTATTCGGTCGGTGCCTCTAGGAAGGTTTCGAGTTTTTTTGTGTCGATGAAGGTCTTGACCGGTGCATCCGGCTGGTCAAGGATGTGCTGCATTTCTGCAATCAGAAGTTTCTCATAGCCGGGATGATAGGTTTTCGGGTAAGGGCTCTTTTTCCGGTGCAAAAGCTCCTCTGGAAGCAGGTCTTTACATGCGTCACGGAGCAGTGCTTTCTCGACACCGTTCTGGTATTTCATTTCCCACGGAACATTAAACACATACTCGATGATGCGGTGGTCGGCAAATGGAACACGGGCTTCCAGACCGGAGTACATGCTTGTGCGGTCCATGCGGTCGAGCAGTGTCTGCATAAACCATTTGATGTTCAGATAAGCGATATTATAGCGTTTCCGCTCGGTTTCCGTCTCGTCTGAAAGGTGTGGTGCCTGGTTTAAAGAAGTCTGGTAACGGTCGTGGGAGTAGGCGGCAAGATCGAGATCTTTTATGAAGGAGTCTTTAAGAAACAGCGTTCGCACAGACATATCCGCGGACCACGGAAAGCCATCTCTGGATAAAAGATCTTCCCGGTAAAACCACGGATATCCGCCGAAAATCTCATCGGCACATTCACCGGTCAGTGCGACCTTATTGTGTTTTTTTACAAGGGAACAGAAGTAGAGCAGTGAGGAGTCCACGTCTGTCATACCCGGAAAATCCTTTGCGTCGACGGCATCTCTGAGTGCGGAAAAGAGCGTGTTTTCATCGCATTCCAGATACGTGTGGTTTGTGTGATAGTGATCTAACATGATCCTGACATAAGGAAGATCACGCTCCGGTTGAAAGGCGTTGGATTTAAAATAAATGTCATTGTCCTTAAAATCAAAGGAAAAAGTATTTAAGGTTTCACCGTGTTTTTCCATGTAACGGCAGGCAATCGCGGTGACAATGCTTGAGTCAATGCCGCCGGACAAAAACGTGCACACCGGAACATCGGATACCATCTGTCTGGTCACGGAATCGCGTAGAAGAAAAGAGACAGTTTCCACTGTCTGTTCATAGGAATCGGTATGCGGGGCGCGGAACAGATCCCAGTAAGTGTGATCGGACATCGTATTTTTAGAAAAAATGAGATAATGTCCGGGAAGCACTTCGTTTACATCATCAAAAATTCCATTTCCCATGGTCCGGGCAGGTCCGATCGCGAGAACTTCGCGCATGCCATCCATAGAAACCCTCGGAGTGAATCCCGGAAAACAAAAAAGTGCCTTTGGCTCAGAGGCAAACAGGAGCTGTCCGGATACAAACGAGTAAAAAAGCGGTTTGATTCCTACGCGGTCACGGTATAAGAGAAGTTGTTTTTTGCTGTCATCCCAGATGGCAAAGGCAAAAATTCCATTCAGTTTCCGGACAAAACTGGCGCCGTACTGCATATAGGCATAAAGAATGACTTCGGTGTCCGTAGTCGTCGAAAATTCATAGCCGGACTGCCGCAGGTCACGGGCGAGTTCCTCGGTGTTATATAATTCGCCATTGTATACAATCGCGTATTCCTTTCCGTTCTTTTGGCGTATAATCGGCTGTTTCCCGGTGACAATGTCGCGGATACTTAAGCGCGCGTGGGAGAGACCGGTCATATCTGACAGATAGATCCCGGACTCATCATTTCCACGGTGCGCAAGACATTCGTGCATGGAAGTCAGCACAGATGCCCATTTTTCTTTCTGTTGTTGATAATTTCCTTCTGCGTTATAAAAACCTGCAATTCCACACATATATTTTTCCTTACATTCTGATCGCATTCTATTTTGGTTTAGTTTATGCTAAGGGGATGGATTCATGCATAGAATAGAGAAAAAAACGGAAAAGCGCATGAAGGAAAACTGTGGAAAGATAGAAAATATACTAAATCTGGCATTGGATGCCACGCGGGAGGAACGGGAAAAGTCCCTGAATCTGGATGTAGGATATGATGTTGCAGATGATAGCTGGGAGGTGATCGTAAAATTTTTTGGAACGACAGAGGAACTGCGGCAGAAGCTGTCGGAGCGTTTCCCGGAGGAACAGGCTCAGATTGGAATTTATAACCTCACAAATGAATATGCTATTTTAAGGATTCCGCAGCCGTTGGTAGAGCTTGTCGCATCCATGCCTGAAATTGAATATATGGAGAAACCAAAACGACTTTTTTTTTCGGTGGAAAACGGAAAAAGAAGTTCCTGCATCAATCCGCTGCAGACCGGGCAGGGTACAAGTCCGACAAGTAATCTGACAGGAAAAGAGGTGCTTGTGGCAGTCATTGACTCCGGAATTGACTATGCGCATCCGGATTTTTGCAACAGTGACGGAACGACAAGAATTGCTGTGCTGTGGGATCAGACGCTTGACACGGTCTACGAGCGTGAGACGATTAATCTGGCGTTAAGGCAGGAGAGTGAGCAGGAGCGGTACGCAATCTGCCCGAGCAGGGATGCATCCGGGCATGGTACGCATGTTGCAGGCATTGCGGCAGGAAATGGCAGGGCTTCCAATGGGCGGTACCGTGGCGTGGCATATGAGAGTGAAATGATCGTTGTGAAACTTGGTGTGCCGAGAGAGACTTCGTTTCCGAAAACAACGGAACTGATGAGTGCTGTGGATTTCTGTATTGCAAGGGCACGGCAGTATGGAAAACCAATTGCATTAAACCTAAGCTTTGGCAATAATTACGGTTCCCATTCCGGGAATTCACTGATAGAGACCTATCTGGATGACATGGCGAATTACTGGAAAACGTCTATTGTGATCGGCAGTGGCAATGAAGGGAGTGCAGCAGTCCATACAGCGGGAAAACTGACGCTGAATGAGGAGCATGAGGTTGAGATCGCGGTGAGCGCGTATGAGGCATCCTTAAATTTGCAGATCTGGAAAAATTATGTGGATGAGATCGGTGTCTCTGTGATCCATCCGGGCGGAACTGCGATCGGACCATTGCAGCGGATACAGGGAACCCAGAGATTTCAGTTGGGAGAAACAAACCTTCTGGTGTATTATGGAGAACCAAGTCCGTACAATCCCTACCAGGAAATTTATCTGGATTTTATCCCAGTGGGCAGTTACATTGACGATGGAATCTGGAAGATCAGGCTCACTCCCATCCGGATCACAGACGGTGCGTTTGACATGTGGCTTCCGGCAGGAAATGTGTTAAACAGCGGAACGGGATTTTTAAATCCGGTGGAGGAGACAACTCTCACGATTCCCTCTACAGCGACGAAAGTGATCACTGTCGGGGCATACGATGCGAGATTTGACCAGGCAGCTGCATTTTCCGGGAGAGGTTATACGAGGGCAACCAATCAGGTAAAGCCCGATCTTGTGGCTCCGGGGGTGGAGATCATGTCCTGTGCACCGGGCGGCGGTTATCAGGTGCGTACCGGGACTTCCATGGCGACACCGTTTGTGACCGGAAGTGCGGCACTTTTGATGCAGTGGGGCATTACAGATGGTAACGATG
>ULVR01058437.1_pt1 | contig 12232 bp, 9 predicted proteins | sample 1959601 | NCBI WGS metagenome assembly ULVR01 (sample SAMEA4835791, study PRJEB28245) | human gut metagenome | biome: gut microbiome; material: fecal sample | place: Denmark | collected 2008
ATGATCGAAAGCTATCTGGAGCCTGGCAATCAGAAAATCGGTTGTGGAAATCATGTCTATGGTAAATCCATCACTGACCCGTGCCTTGGCTGGGATCAGACCGAACGCCTGATTTATGATATCGCTGAGGAGTGCTAAATTTTCTCAACACGCTAAAAACATCAAAAACCTTCGCTGCAGTTTTTCACCAGTCTGCGGCGGAGGTTTTTCTATCGTTTTACTTTTCTGTTCCACCTTTACTTTCTCGGATGTGTCTTCCGGTACACGTCCCTGATTTTATTCACACCAAGGTGGAGATACATCTGCGTTGTCGAGATATCGGCATGTCCCATCATCTCCTGGACACTCTTTAAGTCCGCACCATTTTGCAGCAGATGAGTTGCAAACGAATGGCGCAGGGTATGCGGCGTAATATCCGCAGTAATGCCTGCGGATTTCGCATAGGATTTCAGAATTTTCCAGAATCCCTGACGGCTCATCGGACCTCCGGAGCAGTTGACAAACAATACATCATCCTCCCGTCCATGCATCAGGGCTGCGCGCGCACTCCCCAGATACTGCTCCAACGCCTTTTTCGCCGGTCCGCCGAACGGAACGATCCGCTCCTTTTCATCGCGGCAGGTGATATAGCCCATCATAAGATTGACATCCTGTGTTTTCAAATGGATCAACTCACTGACACGGATACCGGTCGCATACAGCATTTCCAGCATTGCTTTGTCGCGGATACCCTTTGGCGTGTCGGTTTTTGGCTGGCGAAGCAGCAGATCGACCTCTGCAATGGAAAGGATCTCCGGCATTTTCCGCTCAACCCTCGGTGGCTGCAATGCTTTTGACGGGTCGGATACCATTTTTCCCTCCTGACATGCATATTGGCAAAACATATGAATCGCCGCAATGCTGCGCGAGATCGTTGCCGGGGAGAAGTGTTCCCGCTCCAGATATAATAAATAAGAATTTAAAACCGTTGCATTCATCTGCTCCGGTTTTTCTATTCCGTGCTCCTTCAAAAAAACTGCCAGCTTTCGAAGATCGCGCTGATAGGAGACTTCTGTATTTTTTGACGCTTTCTTTTCCGTCTGTAGATAGTCCGTAAATGACTGTATCGTTTCCTGCATAGCTTTTTTCCTTTTTGCTTTTTTCTCCCTCTCACTGCCCGATAAAGGGTAACAATGCTTTTAATTATATACACGTTTTTTCAAAAATGCAATTCCCTTTTCCGACCGTTTTTACAGGATTTTCGCAAGAAACCACGGATTGACATAACTCTCAAGCAGAATACCCCACAGAAGCAGGATCAGTGCAAAGAAGTAGCGCACGCCGAAGCAAAAATATTCCTTTTTCTGTATGCCGCCGGCAAGGTGATTCGTCTCTGCCATCCGGCTGCACGCAGCAGCCATCAGAAATAACGCGGCAAGGTAGAGGAAAATCTGTGGAAAAAGAGCCAGAAAAAAGAATAAAAGACCTGCCATTCCGTTCTGCAGATAGGCAGCCGAGAGAAAGACGCCACACAGAAAACCATATGCCCAAACGGCAGCAGTGGCAAAATACGCACCGATTGCCGTCAATCCAAAGAGAAGTCCCGCAAATGCCGGTGCTAACCGTACCTTTAGAAGATAGGAAAAGCAGGCCTTTGCGGAAATTTTTCTTCCAAAAAACGCCTCCGCCTGAAAGAGGCGGACGCTATTTCCCTCCTTCATTCCCGTGTGGGATGCCGCAAGCAGCAGCAGTACACCGAGAGTCATACCGGCCGCAAACCAGAGGGCAAAAAAACGAATATATGCATTCTCATCCCGTTCTCTCATTTGCTTTTTGCGCCTCCTTATTTTCTGCCTTACTGTCAATGTATTCACGGTTCATAGACAATATACGTAAAAGAAGTGCCTGCTCCGCAGACCCCCATCTGCGAATGGCACTTCTTTCCTCTTTTCAGGGTCCCCCAATGTCTCACGCACCGAAATGTCCGTTCATTTCAAACCCTGCTTTTTGTATATCCCCATAAGATATTTTTCACTTCTTTTATTTCACGACAAGATAGGTATCCAGATCATCGAACTGATCAAGGTAGCTGACTGCGCCCTCGTACATATTGGACTGCAGTACGATATTTACCGTGTTATAGATGCAGCGTTTCAGTTCTGCCATCGTCAGAGTTCCATCTGCAAGTTCTTTTTTGATGTTCTCGTGATCCTCCGGCAGACCCGGCATTACCATGTCATTTCCGGCTCTCATGCAGCCCGCTGCCGTACACTCGCCCTGGATCTGTACGTTGGTGGTTGTCCAGTCGGTCATGATAGCTCCTGCAAATCCCCACTCATCTCTCGCTGCTTTCGTGCAGGTATCGTAGCAGTTTGCAGCGTGTACACCATTGATCAGGTTGTAAGATGTCATAATGGACATCGGCTGTGCATCTTTGACTGCGATTTCAAAGCCTTTCAGATAGATCTCACGCAGGGCACGCTCGGACAGGATAGAATCGGAGCCCATACGATTGTCCTCCTGGTTGTTGCATGCAAAGTGTTTGATCGTAGTTCCGCAGCCCGGTACCTTCTGTACACCGAGCGTCATAGCAGCCGCCATCATACCGGCAAGCAGCGGATCCTCGGAATAGTATTCAAAGTTTCTTCCGCAGAGCGGATTTCTGTGGATGTTCATACCAGGTGCCAGCCACAGTGTTACGTTGAACAGTTCCATCTCATGGCCGATCATTTCGCCGACTCTCTTGATGAGTTCTACATCCCAGCTCTGTGCCAGAAGTGTTCCGACCGGGATTGCGGTACAGAACTGATAATAGGTTGTTCCGCGTTTTTCCTGCGGTTTGCTGAAGAATCCGCCTTCCAGTGCCGCCAGGAAATCGCTCGCTACGATCTCTCCGTTGTCTACCTGGTATTCTCTTTTCAGACGAAGACCTGCAGGTCCGTCGACCAGAGCAATCGTGGTTACATTCCACGGCTCCTCCGAAGCGCACGGGGATGTCTCCGCTGCTGCACCCGGAACAGAAATTCCTGCGGAGCCAAGCGCGTTGCCCTGTGCTCTTCCCGGATCACCGGTTGCAAGGAGTGCCAGCTGATCCACAGAAAGGGATTCCACAATCTTTCCTGCTTTTCCAGGAAGCTCTTCCGGTACCGGCTGGTAATCTACTTTCTCAGTTGGGATCTCAGATGCTTTAAGCTCGATCACGCTCATTCTCTTTTCTTTTACTTCCTTCTGCCATGCAGCCTCTCTTGCCTGAACTTTTTCTGCATCAGGAACAATCTCATTCAATTCCTCTTTTAACGGGCAGATATTTTCACACGCTGTCATGACTGCTTTCTCGTCCAGCTCCAGCGCGCCGGAGAGAACAGATGTATTCAGATCATTTCCAATCCAGATACCATACATGCCAGGCTCCAGAATCCAGGATGCGCTTTCCTCCTCATAGGAAGTCAGCTGATACAGCGGGAAGGTGATGGTCATGGTCTGGGATTCCTTCGGAGCCAGCAGTTTTGTTTTTCCAAAGCCTGCCAGACGGCGGAACTCTTTCACCAGTCTGCCCTGCGGGCAGGAAGCGTAGATCTGTACAACTTCTTTTCCTGCATAAGTATCGCCGGTGTTGGTAACGGTAACAGTCACGCTTACTTTCGGATTCATCATACCGCGGCCGCTTACTTTGATGTCATCGGTTCTGATCTCGAAATCGGTGTAGGACATACCGTAACCGAAGGAGTAACGGACTGGTACTTCAAAGGTATCGAAGTAACGGTATCCAACGAAGATACCCTCTTCGTATTTTTCTTTCATGAGGTCGCCGCTCTTGTAGCTGTAAACCTCTGCACCCGGATAATCATAGTAATCTTTTGCCCAGGTATCTGTCATTTTTCCGGATGGGGTTACATCGCCGCTTACAACATCAGCAAATGCATTTCCGCCTTCCTGGCCTGCCTGTACGTACTGTAAAATAGAGCGGATATTGTCAAATTCTTCTACGAATGCCAGATCCATCAGGCCGCCGGTGTTGATAACAAGAACAACGTTTTTATAGCATCTGGAAACCTGTGCCAGAATAGCTTTCTCTTCTTTGGAGATGAAGTAGTCACCCTCCGTATCAAAACGGTCTTTGTTCTCTCCTGCGATACGTGCCAGAACGAAGAATGCGGTGTCTGCACCGTCGGCTGCTGCTTTCTCTTCATCGATTGGGTTTCCGGATGGCATAAAGAACGGGGTTGCAGAGTACGCATCAAAGAATTTTGTGTCGTCTCCGTTCAATTTTGTGAAAATCTCATTTTTCCAGTCCAGTCTTGCCTGTACGTAGAGTTTATCGTAATCCTCCAGCCATTCACTGCTTGTTACGTCGTAGCCTGCATTTTTCATGCCCTGGAAAATATTAACGCTGTCACGCTCATTGACATCGCCGGAACCGGTGCCTCCTTTGATGGTGCGGATCGCACCTGCTCCGTAAAGACCTACCTTGCTGCCCTTTGCCAGCGGCAGGAAATGATCTTTGTTTTCCAGAAGAACGAATCCCTCTGCTGCTGCCTCGCGGGCAAGTTTGCGGTGATCTGTTTCACGCTGGGTTACTTCCGGAGATGTAGTTCCGTTAAAGGTTCTTACCTTTGCTTTCATGTCTTTGTTCCTCCCAAACTTTGTTTCGTACTAATGTCTCCATTATCTTCCCTTTTTCGTGTAACTTCTAGTTCCTTTCTTGTCCTTTCTCTGGTTGATATTGATATTTCGCCCAATTTCTGGTACAATATTCTTATCTTTTTTGATTATAATTGACGTATATTTCTATCACATCCTGGAGGTACTTATGGAATCCTGCTTTTACGAAACAATACACGAAACCGATCTGCTGCACGTCCGTTTTGAGCTGCAGGATGCGCCCGCTTTTGTTTTTCCGGCGCACTGGCACGAATATGTGGAAATTCTCTATCTGATCAGGGGACAGTTTTCCGCGATTGTCCAGGCAACGGAGTATCAGTTAAACGAGGGCGATCTGATTATCATCAACTCCGGCGACCTCCATATGACGCGCTCCAATACCTGTACATATCTTCTGCTGCAGATTTCCGCAAGCCAGATGCGCCAATATCTGCCGGACTTTGATACGATGCGTTTCGACACGATCATTCCCTGCTCGGAACAGCCGGCTCCGCTCCGCGCACTGCTCTCGGAGATGAACGAGATCCGGCAGAATCCTTCCGATTCATACCAGCTTCTCTTTACCTCACGACTGTACGAATTTCTGTACCATCTCTGCCGGTCGTATTCCCACCAGATCCCTTCGGCATCCCTCACGGGTTCACAGCGCGATCTGCAGCGCGTGACACACGTTATGAACTGGGTGAAAGTGCATTACCCGGAACCGTTAAGCCTCGAAACAGCCGCGGATTCCCTGGCACTCTCGAAGGAGTATTTCTGCCGGCTCTTTAAAAAGTATACCGGACAGACCTTTCTCGAATATCTGAACGATGTGCGCACAATGCATCTGTACGAAGATTTACAGAATTCCGACGAAACGATCACGGTACTGATGGAGAAAAACGGGCTGTCGAATTACAAAATTTTTATGCGGACCTTCAAAAAGCTGTATGGCTCTACACCTCAGAAAATGCGCTCGAACCGGATACGGCACGTATAAATTCTTTTGAAACTTACTGTTCTTATACACACTGAAAAGGCTGTGGAACATGATTGCTCATGTCCACAGCCTCTTTTTGATTTCGTTATTAAATTGTTTCGTAGAAAGTCTTTTATTTCGCGTAATCCGTTACACGGCTCTCGCGGATAACATTGACCTTGATCTGTCCCGGGTATTCCAGTTCAGCTTCGATCTGTTTCGAGATATCCCTTGCGAGCAGTACCATTTCAGAATCGGATACCTGCTCAGGAACAACCATGATGCGGACTTCTCTACCAGCCTGAATAGCAAAAGATTTTTCGACACCCTTGAACGAATTCGTGATGTCTTCCAACTGTTTTAATCTGTTGGTATATGTTTCGAGTGTTTCTCTTCTTGCACCCGGTCTTGCTGCGGAAATTGCATCTGCTGCCTGAACGATACATGCAATCAGAGACTGGGGCTCTACATCCCCGTGATGTGATTCTACTGTGTTGATCACAATCTGAGATTCTTTGTACTTTTTGCAGAGATCTGCACCGATCTGAATGTGAGATCCTTCTACCTCATGGTCGATGGATTTACCGATATCATGAAGCAGTCCGGCACGTTTTGCCATGCGGACATCGCATCCTACCTCTCCTGCGAGGAGACCGGAAAGCTGTGCTACCTCGATCGAATGCTTTAATGCATTCTGTCCGTAGCTGGAACGGAATTTCATTCTTCCAAGGAGACGGATCAGCTCCGGATGAAGTCCGTGTACACCGACTTCCAGTGCGGCTGCCTCGCCTTCCTCGCGAATATTCTGTTCTACTTCTTTGCGGGCCTTTTCTACCATCTCTTCGATGCGGGCCGGATGGATTCTTCCGTCTACGATCAGTTTTTCCAGAGCAATTCTTGCCACCTCACGGCGGATCGGATCGAATGAGGAAAGAACGACTGCTTCCGGTGTATCGTCGATGATCAGGTCAACGCCTGTCATGGTTTCGAGTGTACGGATGTTTCGTCCTTCACGGCCGATGATGCGGCCTTTCATTTCGTCGCTCGGAAGCTGTACCACGGAGATGGTACTCTCGGATACGTGATCGACAGCACATTTCTGAATAGCTGTTACCACATACTCTTTTGCCTTACGGCCTGCTTCCTCTTTTGCTCTGCTCTCCAGCTCTTTGTAGAGCTTTGCTGTGTCGATTTTTACTTCGTCTTCCACAGATTTTAACAGATACTCTTTTGCTTCCTCGGAGGTAAAACCGGAAATTCTTTCCAGTTCCTGTACTCCTTTTTCGTGTAGACCGTCTACTTCCTTTTCTTTCTTTCTGACTCTTGCCTCTTTTGCTGCAATTTCGTTTTCACGACGCTCCAATACGTCCGCTTTTTTATCTACAGATTCTTCTTTCGATAAAACGCGCTTCTCATATTTCTGCAGTTCCGCTCTGCGCTCTCGGGTCTCTTTTTCTACTTCATTCTTCGTACGAAGAGACTCCTCCTTCGCCTCCAGCAGGGCTTCCCGTTTCTTAGTTTCGGCAGTTTTCAGTGCTTCATCTATGATGTTTTTCGCCTTTTCTTCCGCTGTGCCAATTTTCTCAGCATCCTGCTTGATTTTATTGTCCACAGCAATTTTCCTGGTAACAGGAACCGCAATAAGCAGCGTGACTACTACAGCAATGAATACCAGCAGAATTGTAATACCTGTACCCATTACCGGAGCACCTCCTTATTTAGTTTTCATTGCACATTTACAACACTACAATTTTATACTGTTTTCACAAATTTGTCAATGTTTTAAAAATATTCATGTAATTTATTGCACATAATTTCGCGGCATGTGGCGGAATCGCCGGGAATATTCAAAATTCTTCGTCAGCGGAATCTTGGTATTCTTCCAGTGCCCGACGGATTTCGGAACTGCCGAATCCCTTCCGCATCAGAAAACCGGCGGCACGGCGGTACTCTTTTTCATCCAGCCGGTGCGGCGTGCCGAGCTTTGCGAAGGCGGCACTTTTTGCAAGTTCATACTCATCGCGGGCATCCTCCTGCTCTTCCAGGACGGATTCCACCAGTTCCCGGTCCACGCCTTTCTGTGCCAGCGCATAGAGGACTGCCTTTTTCCCTTTTTTCGCACCGCTGCCCGCAAGATACTGCTCCACGTATGCGCGGTCGTCGATATAGTGAAAGCTCTCCACATACGAGACAGCCTCTTCAATGGCTCTCTCGGGATAGCCGTCTTTTCGTAACTTATCTTCCAGCTCTTTTTTCGTCCGCATCTGTCCGAGCAGCAGATACATCGCGCGGTGTTTGGCCCTTTTAGTCAGCACTTCCCCTGCCAGCTTTTCGTAAACCTCATCGGGAAGCTCCTCCTGCTCTTTGATGCGGGAAGCGCGGATTTCCCCGTTATAAAGAACCAGATCCTCTCCGTCATCGAAGAGGATCCGTGATTTCTTTTTATTCAGAGGACGAATCTCTGTCACAAACATTTATTCGCCGTCTCCTTCGGTTTCCGGAACTGCTGCTGTTTCTTCTGTGCCTTCCGGCGCTTCTTCCTTGATCAGGCCGTAAGCCACGCGCACTTTGTGCTCGATCTCATCCATGATTTCCGGATGCTCGCGCAGGTATGCTTTCGCATTTTCGCGTCCCTGGCCGATCTTGTCGCCGCCGTATGCGAACCATGCGCCGCTCTTCTGTACGATGCCGACGGAAGCTGCCAGATCCAGAACGTCTCCTTCTTTGGAGATTCCTTTTCCGAACATGATATCAAATTCTGCCTCGCGGAATGGCGGAGCTACTTTATTTTTCACGACTTTGATTCTGGTACGGTTTCCAACCATCTCTCCGCCCTGCTTTAAGGCTTCGATTCTTCTGACATCGAGACGGATGGAAGAATAGAATTTCAGTGCTCGGCCGCCGGTTGTGGTCTCCGGATTTCCGAACATGACACCGACTTTTTCACGCAGCTGGTTGATAAAGATAACAATACAATTGGATTTGCTGATCGCTGCAGTCAGTTTCCGGAGTGCCTGAGACATCAGACGCGCCTGCAGTCCGACGTGGGAATCTCCCATGTCGCCGTCGATCTCGGCTTTTGGAACGAGGGCTGCAACAGAGTCCACGATGATGATGTCTACCGCACCGGAACGAACCATCGTCTCGGTGATCTCAAGTGCCTGCTCGCCGTTGTCCGGCTGTGAGATATAGAGGTTTTCAATATCAACACCGATGTTTTTGGCATAGGCCGGATCGAGCGCATGCTCTGCATCGATGAAGCCGGCGATTCCGCCGCGTTTCTGTACTTCAGCTACCATGTGGAGCGCTACGGTTGTTTTACCGGAAGACTCCGGTCCATATACCTCGATGATTCTTCCCTTCGGCACACCGCCAAGACCGAGTGCGATATCCAGGCTTAAAGAGCCGGTCGGGATGGTTTCCACGTTCATGTTTGCTGCGGAATCTCCGAGCTTCATGACAGCTCCTTTTCCGTACTGTTTTTCAATCTGTCCAAGTGCGGCATCGAGTGCACGCAGTTTATCTTCGTTATTATTTCCCATACTGAATATTCTCCTTACTATACGAACGTTCGTTCGCTTCTGTATACATACTATTACAAATCTGCTTTGTTGTCAACTGTTTTTCTTGTGTCTTTTTTCAGTCCCCAAATCCTCTGCACCGGAGCTGCTTCGAATATATCCTTATGCACAAGTGTAGCATATTCCACTCTCCTGCCGCAACCCAAAAATACTGCAAAAAAATCCCGAAACGGCTTTTCTTTCCTCTTCTGCCATTTCGGGATTTTTTTCTTATTTTTCAGAATGCAGACCAGCTTATCCGATCAGCCAGTTATACATTTCCTCGTACTGTTTTGCGGAATTCGCCCAGGAGAAATCCTGTGCCATTGCGCGGTCGATCATCTTGTTCCACTCGCGTTTTTTGTCGTAATAGATGCGCTCTGCGTACCGCACGGTACCCATCATCTCATGCGCATTGTAGTTTGTGAAGCTGAATCCAGTTCCTGTTCCCTCGTACTCATTGTACGGCTCTACGGTGTCTTTGAGGCCGCCGGTCTCGCGGACGATCGGAAGGGTTCCGTAGCGGAGGCTCATGAGCTGGGAGAGTCCGCATGGCTCAAACAGGGACGGCATCAAGAAGGCATCGCAGGATGCATAGATCTTGTGTGACATTGCATCGGAATAGTAGATGTTTGCCGAAACCTTCTTGTCGTATTTCCATGCGAAGTGGCGGAACATGTTCTCGTAGCGCTCCTCGCCGGTTCCAAGGATCACAAACTGTACGGCATCCTGGCACATCTCATCCATCATATAGCTGATGAGGTCGAAGCCCTTCTGATCGGTCAGACGGGATACGATACCGATCATCATCGTCTTCGGATTGACCTCGAGTCCTAACTCCTCCTGCAGTGCCAGTTTATTTTTCACTTTCTCTTTACGGAAGTTCTTTGCATTGAAATTCTTTGCAATCTGAGCGTCTGTCTCCGGGTTCCACTCATTGTAGTCGAGTCCGTTTACAATACCGCGCAGATCGTTTGCTCTTGCACACATCAGACCGTCGAGTCCTTCGCCATAGAACGGGGTCTGAATCTCCTGCGCGTATGTATTGCTGACGGTGGTGATCGCATCTGCGTAAACCAGACCGCCCTTCAAGTAGCTGGCATCGTGTTTGAACTCCAGCTTATCCGGTGTGAAGTAGTAGTCGGAAAGGCCGGTAATGCTCTGAATCGTCTTGCGGTCCCAGATGCCCTGGAATTTCAGGTTGTGGATCGTCATGACGGTTTTGATTCCCCGATAGAATTCATCTGCCTGGAAACGCTCGTGCAGGTAAACCGGAACGAGACCGGTCTGCCAGTCGTGGCAGTGGATGAGGTCCGGGCGGAAACCGATGGTCGGTAAAATGGAAAGCGCTGCTTTGCTGAAGTAAGCAAATTTTTCCAGATCCCACGGCATGCCCGCATATGGAGTGCTTCCTCCGAAATGCTCCTCGTTGTCGATAAAGTAGAATTTGATGCCTTCATATTCCATCTCGAAAATGCCGACATACTGCTGTCTCCAGTTCAGATCCATGTAGAAGTTTGTCACATACTGCATCTGATTTCTAAACTGTTCTTTGATTCCTGCGTATTTTGGAATCACCACGCGCACATCAAAATACTCTTTCGGGAAGTATTTCGGCAGAGAACCTACTACATCCGCCAGACCGCCTGTTTTGATGAACGGTACACACTCTGAAGCCACGAACAAAATATTTTTCATGAAAAGAATCCTCCTGTAATTTCATGCTGATTATCGCATCTTTGTTTTTCTGTAATTCCTTCCTTTTTGTCACGATCCTATGAAACGCGAAAGGATAATCAACGTCCTGTCTGTATTATACCGTACTTTGTCCAGAAAAAAAAGTCTAAACTTCTGTAGTTTCTCCGTTTGTTCGGATTTTTTTGTTACTTTTTACTGATTTTTCAGTTCAAGACGTATTTTATCTGCAATTAATGCAATAAATTCAGAATTTGTCGGTTTACCCTTGCGGTTGTTCACGGTATAGCCGAACAGCTCGTCGATTGTGTCCATTTTGCCGCGGCTCCAGGCCACTTCAATCGCATGGCGGATGGCACGCTCGACACGACTTGACGTTGTCTGGTGGCGTTTCGCGATGGTCGGATAGAGAATCTTGGTAATGGAATTGAGCATTTCCGTGTCTTCTACGGAAAGCAGAATCGCATCGCGCAGGTACTGGTATCCTTTGATATGGGCAGGAACGCCGATTTCGTGGATCATATTTGTCACATCGATTTCCAGACTGTTTTCCGGCGGACAGATCGGCTCTTTTCCAGGGTTTGTAAAATTTCTTGGATGGTATCTTCTTACTGCTGTCATTCCTTTTGTTGCTTTGATCCGGTTCAGAAGAGTTTCGTTGTCGAACGGTTTTAAGACGTAATAGTAAGCGCCGAGCCGGAACGCATCTTCGGTGATCCTCTCCTCTCCTACGGCGGAGACAACGATAAAGGCAGGTCTTTTTTTCAGATTTTTATCCTCATTGACTTTCTCCATTACAGTCAGACCATCCATCTTCGGCATGAAAATGTCAAGCAGTACGACGTCCGGTTCTTTGTCGCGGATGATACTGTAGATATCATTTCCGTTTCCGGTCTGCCCGATCAGTTCAAGCGTGTCATCCTGTTTTATGACGTTCCCAAGCATTTCCTGCATGCGTTCGTTATCATCCGCGATGGCAATGTTGATCTTTTCCATAAAGCTCTCCTTTGCAAAAACTCATAGTCTTTCCGGAATTTCACTGCATCCGTTTTCTTCTGAACTTTTTCCAATCACATAGACATTATAATTTTATTTTTTCGCCTTTTCAATATATTTCCCGTAAATTTTTGAAAATTCGATCGACATTTTCCGTAAAAATTCGGAAGTTTGTAACAATTTCAACCAAATTAACGCATATTTTTTCAGTTCCGTGCAAGCATGTTTTCCGCAAAGACACCGTAGCCTTTTTCCGGATGGTTTACGAAAACATGGGTAATGGCGCCGATCAGCCTTCCGTTCTGGAGCACCGGCGAGCCGGAATTTCCCTGTACGATGCCGCCGGTTTTCTGCAGCAGCCGTTGATCGGTAATTTCGAGCA
>ULVR01068411.1_pt1 | contig 12206 bp, 8 predicted proteins | sample 1959601 | NCBI WGS metagenome assembly ULVR01 (sample SAMEA4835791, study PRJEB28245) | human gut metagenome | biome: gut microbiome; material: fecal sample | place: Denmark | collected 2008
CAGAGGTCTTAATAACCATTGGGGTTATAGGAATAGTGGCGGCACTGACAATGCCTGTATTAAATCAGGCGGTAAATAAGAAAGTAAGAGCAGAACAGATACGAACAGTCAAGTATAAGTTTACAAAGGCAACAGAAAAGATGGCAACGCTGGGGTTAATCGGGCCATATGATTCAACGGCAGATTTTGTAGCGGTATTGAAAAAGCATCTGAAACTGGCAAAAGTATGCGATGTAAATAATTTGCGGGATTGCTGGCCATATGATACAATAACGTTGCAAGACGGCAAAGAATATGAAATAACAAAACTACAAAACGGCAAACAGTTTCAAATGAAGGACAGCGACACAGCAAATTATAGTACACCAAACGTGGGAATAGTAACAGCAGACGGCACACCAATGATATTAAGTTATAATACAAAGTGCGAACCTTTGGATGCGACAGTAAAATCGTTGACATGGTCAACGGAGGATAACAAACCTGTTACGAATGCGTCAACAAGTTGTATAGCGGCAGTATTTGAAATAAACGGAAGTAAGAAACCGAACAAACAGAATGAAGACGTAGCGTTATTCAACGCGAACGGCCTCGGCAGTTCATGTGCAATAGAACTGGATGGGGGCAAATGTTTTACCGCGGCATTTACGCCGACACCGTTAACAAAAGCAGAGTGTGAAGCACAAAAAAGCGAGCTTGGCATAAAAGAATGCTATTACGATAATGATTATTGGGCAGGCGCGGTGAAACAGTGCGGCGGAGTAGGAAACATGCCGACAATGGCAGATTTAGGAAAAATCGCAAGTGCAATCTATAAAGGCAACCCAACCGTTGGTGCATACAATGATGTAAGTAATTTAACCTACGAATCAGGTACTGCAACATCTTTAGGTCTCCCAGAACCCAGCTTCTACTTGTGGTCGGGTGAGGAGTACTCGCAGTACAACGCATACACCCGACACTTCACCCCTACTCACACGCTCTACTACAACGGCTACGGCCGCGACAATAGCGGCAACCAGGCGATTTGTCTAGGTGATTAATTATTTAATCATTCAGTCATTTAGCGCGCCGTTTTTCGGGACGAAGCAACTTAAAAATTAAATATTAAAATTTTAAACTCAATTATTTATTATGTACTTTGAAAACTGAAAATACCTCCAAATACTTGTTACAACTAACTTTTACATATATTATTATACCGTAAAACCAGTTATAATACAAGTTTTGGTCGTAAAATGCTTCATGAAACGTTACATAATCTACGTTTCAAACCCTTTGCCCCGCAAGGGGCAAAGGCATTTTAAAGGCGGCGCATGCGCCGCCTGATTAAAGGGAATGATTAGGCCGGAGCTCGATTGTGCTAAGGTGCAGCGGGGAGTGCCTTTTCATCACGTCGACGGTGGTTGGCTCAAGCTAACCAAAGGTTGCGCCGTGAGGCGTAAGTCTGATTTATGGAAACATTCCGTATTTCCGATTCTGAAATCCGTCGTTGTGCAGCTTCTACTTGTGGTCGGGTGAGGAGAACTCGAAGAACAACGCATACAACCGAAACTTCAACCCTACTAACACGAACTACAACAACAACAACAACCGCAACAATAGCGGCAAACAGGCGATTTGTCTAGGCGATGAATACTTATCATTCCCGTTTCTAAAGGCGAAAAGCGTTCAACACGCTTTTCGCCCAGCAATTATTCCTAACACGGCGGCGCTGGCCGCACCTGATTAAAAATACAAAGGATATCGACTATGGCTCAATACGAACACTTACCTATATATAAAACAACTTATGACCTTTTAATTGAATTAATGCATGTTACCAAAGATTTTCCGAGAGAGTTTAAGTATTCTATCGGTGAAAAAATTCAAATTAATATTGTTGAATTGCTCGTGGAAATTTACAAGGCAAACAGTGCAAGAGATAAAAAAATTTTTATTGAAGCTCTCCTTGAAAAAGTACAGTTTCTTAATCTGTTTCTCAGGATAGCTTTCGATTTAAAACTGATTCCTATTAACAGGTATTCTTCTTTTATCGAAAAAACTTCTTCCATTGCAAAGCAGGCTAACGGCTGGCTGCAATCAATTTCGACAAAATAGCCTAATGGCGGTTTCCTTTCTTTAATTAATCTGTTAGAATAATATTATACACAGCTATACTTGTGTTTTGCATACTTGACTTTGGCGGCACCTCCTGCCGCCCTTTTTTTTGCACGCGCATTTACAACCAACAAAAAAGGAGGAAATTTCTTCCCTCCCTCTTTTTATTTTAGCTTAAAGTTATTTTTTAGCTTCTTCTTTTTTTGCAGCAGAATCTTTGATTTCTTTTGCTTTTTCTTCGCTTTGTTTAATTTCCGTTTGAAGTGATTGCTGGATAACTTTCGGGTCGTATTCTTTGTTTACGTATTCGATTGTTGCATTTTTCTTCAATGATTCTACAAGTTTGTCAATTGCCTGAAGCTGTTTTTGTGTTTCTAAGAATCCTTTGATATCATTTTTTACTTTTTCAAACGGCTGCTGCCCTGCTGCCATTCTGTCTGTTACCATAATTATATGGTAGCCGAATTGTGTTTGTACAAGGTTTGATATTGTATTCGGTTTCATTGAAAATGCGGCTTTTGAAAATTCAGGAACCATTTCCTGTGCGGCAAAGAATCCTAAATCCCCGCCTTTTACTGCTGTTGTTGCATCGTCAGAATTCTCTTTAGCTAATTTTGCGAATTGTGAAGGGTCTTTTTTAGCTTCTGCTAATACCTTTTCTGCTTTTGCTTTTTTATTTGCAATTTCTGCATCTACTTTCTTTTTGATTTCTTCTTTTGAAGCTCCTGCATTTTCTTTATCTGAGGTGATTATTTCTTCTATTTCCTGTGGATTTACGGAAATAAGAATGTGCGATGCTCTTACTTTATCCGGATATTTAAACTGTTTTATGTTTTCGTTGTAATATTTTTTAGCATCTGCATCAGATACGTTGCTGTCGGTCAATTCTTTTGCAAGTTTTTTCATCTTAACTTCTTCGGCTAAATCTTTTTTAAACTGTGATGTAGAAACGCCGTTTTGTTTAAGTATCTGGTTTAGTTGTTCTTTTGAACCTACTTTATCAACGATTTCTTTTATTGCATTATCAACATCTTCATTTGAAACCTTAATGCCGCGTTTTTCGATTTCCTGATTCAAAAGTTCTTTTACGATAAGTTCGTTTACTACTTTGTCTTTAATCAAATAGTATAAAAAGCCGTTTTTACCGTCTTTAACATTAATGCCAAGTTGAGCCATCATTCCGCCTTGAGTTGACTTATTAAAGCTTTCATCGAACTGGCCCTGAGTAATATTTTGACCATTTACTTTAATAATCGTTTGAGCTGATTTAATACCGCAGCCTGTAAAAAGAAGTGCAGATAATGCAACGGTTGCAAGTAATTTTTTTCCTTTCATAAACTCTCTCTTTCTTTGGTTAGTTTTTGTATTCGTGACTAATTTTATGTATATAATAAAACAAATCTGTCAAAATGTTAAATACTTCATCAAAATTCATATATGAATTATTCAAGAGCAGAATGGAATTACCCTCCTGACATGACGCGGGGGCGATTGTAAATTTTATTCGCTTTAGAATTTCTGACGGAAGTTCGCGCTGGATGATTTTCCATTCAGGCTGTGTGTACGGGGTATAAATCCTGATATTATCGGATGTTTCACGAATTGCTGCAATTTTGACATCACTTGCCGCCAGACGTATACGGATTAATTTTATCAGGTTTTCGACACTTTCAGGCGGTTTGGCGAAGCGGTCTTTCCATTCTTCGGTGATGTAATCGAGTTCCACGTCATTTTTTACATCTGCGAGGCGTTTATATTCAATCATTTTTTGCTCGGCTGAGCCTACCCAGTCATCGGGAATGAACGCTGTTACGTTAATATCAACGATTGTTGCAACTTCTTTATCAACATGTTCTCCCTGGATTTCCTGAACGGTTTCTTCCAGAAGCTGGCAGTATGTATCAAAACCGACATTTATCATATGTCCGTGCTGTTTCGTGCCCAGAATATTTCCGACACCGCGGATTTCTACGTCTCTGAGGGCTATCTGATAGCCGCTGCCAAGGGTTGTAAATTCTTTTATGGCTTTTAATCTTTGTACGGCTTCTTTTGTCATTTCTTTCTGGCGTTTATAGAAGCAGTAGCAGTATGCCTGTCTTTGAGAACGCCCGACGCGGCCTCTCAATTGATAAAGCTGGGCAAGACCGAATCTGTCGGCGTCGTGGATAATCATAGTGTTGGCGTTCGGGATGTCGATTCCGTTTTCGATAATCGTCGTTGCCAGAAGCACGTCGTATTCGTGGTTTGCAAAATCTACGATTACCTGCTCAAGTGTTTTTTCATCCATCTGACCGTGGCCGATTGCGATTCGTGCGTTTGGAACAAGCTGCTGGAGCTGCATTTTAAATTCCTCTATCGTTTCAACGCGGTTATAGAGATAGAATACCTGCCCTTCGCGGTCAAGTTCGTGAACTATTGCGTTTTTGACCATATTTTCGTTCCACACGCCGACAAATGTTTTTATCGGAAGTCTGTTTTTCGGAGGCGTATTTATAACCGACATATCTTTAATCCCTGAAAGCGACATATAGAGTGTTCGCGGAATTGGGGTTGCAGACATTGTGATTATGTCGATATTCTCCCGCAGGGATTTCAATTTTTCCTTGTGCCGAACCCCGAAACGGTGCTCTTCATCTATAACAAGTAGTCCTAAATCTTTAAATACAATGCCTTCCTGCAAAAGTCTGTGTGTCCCTACTACAACATCACATGAGCCTGTTGCCAGATTTTTCACTGTTTCTTTCTGCTCTTTGCTTGTGCGGAAGCGCGAAAGAAGTTCCACATGAACACCGAACGGCTTAAATCTCTCTGACATTGTCTGGAAATGCTGGAGGGCAAGAATTGTTGTAGGAACAACAACGGCAACCTGCTTCCCTGATGTTACGGCTTTGAAAATCGCCCGCATTGCAACTTCTGTTTTGCCAAAGCCCACATCCCCGCAGATTAATCTGTCCATCGGATTTTCGCTTTCCATATCTGCCTTAACATCTACAATCGCTTTCATCTGGTCAGGAGTTTCCGTGTATTCAAAGGCTTCTTCCATTTCCACCTGCCATGTTGTATCAGGGAGGAACTGGATACCTTTTTGCATTTTTCGTCTTGCATAAAGCCGCAGCAGGTCATAGGCAACCTGTTCTACTTCTTTTTTGACGCGTGCTTTTGTGTTTTCCCAATCTTTTCCGCCCATTCTGGAAAGCTTAGGCTTGATGTTTCCCGAACCTCTGTAGCGGCACAAGAGGTTAATCTGTTCTGCCGGAATGTGAAGCTTATCCTTGCTTGCGTATTCGATTGTGAGATAATCCTTTAACTGCCCGTCGATTTCTTGCTGTGTTAAACCCTTGTAAATTCCGACGCCGTGTATACTGTGAACTACGTATTCGCCTTCTTTAATATCATTAATGCTTTCGATAAATTCAGGTTTTTCTTTATAGTAAGAGCGTTTTGTCGATGTAACTTCTTTTGAGCGTTTGTTAAAAAGTTCGCGGTCGGTGAGGATTATGGTTTCAAAATCCTCTAAAATTCCTCCGTGTGCGGCAATGCTTTCCGTATAATCTATATCAACAAAAACTTCGCGTTCAGAAAGAATTTCCCTGACGCGTTCGGGGTAATCCGTCGCGATTATTATGCGGTACTTTTGGTTATCCGTGATAAATTTTGCTATTTCATCAAGATTTGCGGCAAAGCTTTTTACCGGCTGGGTGTTAAATTCTACAATTTCATCCGTCTCACCGTCAAGAAAATTATTCAAACCTATTTTTACAAAACAGCCAAGTTTCTGGATAAATTCTTCATAAGTCATATGGTTCAGTCCGTCGAGTTCATAATTAAGACCTAATTTAAGGTTTTCCTGTAGCTGTTTTGTAAAATTCTCATCCGTAAACTCAAATTTCGCATAAACTTCCGGCGTTTCATCAAAAATTATCGTGTAATCTTTAAAGTAATCCAACACGCTAACAAGGTTTTGGTTAAAGTAGTTTTGATAGACTTCTATACCTTCAAAATATCCTTCTTCTTCAACCTGTTCTTTTATTTCTTTCGGCAAACCTTTCGGATTATCAAGCAGGAATTTGTAAACAGGAAGAATTTCAATTTCTTTTACTTTTTCGACAGACTTTTGGGTTTCGTTGTCAAAATAACGTAAATCGACAACTTCATCGCCCCAGAGCTCAATACGCACAGGGTTTTTATCAAGCGAAAAGACATCTGCGATATCGCCTCTTATGCTGAATTCTGCTATATCCGAAACCATTGTCGAGCGTTTATAGCCGAGATTTACAAGTTTTTGGGACAAATTTTTTAAGTCAATTTCATCACCGACTTTTATAGTGAGTTTATTTTTTTCATAAAAATCAGAGGCAGGAAATTTTTCCAGAAGGGTTTTTACGGGTACGATTACAATATCTGGTTTTTCACGTAAAATTTTTACCTGCTCCGCATAATCGTAAACGTTAGAAGCAACGCTTTCATACATTGAAATATTTTGAAACGGTAACAGACTCGTTTCTACACCGAAGGCTTTTTTAAAATCATTCTGGTAACGCAGGGCATTTTGTTCTGTTGATGTTATAAAGAGAATTTTTTTCTTCGAAAATTCGTGAGTTTTTTGAACAAGCAAAAGCCGCAAAATCGTCAGAAGGCCTGTCACTGCAAATGACATTTGCGCTTTTACATCTGCTTTAAAAAGCTGATAATTCTCATTCGTATTTAAACAGTCTATACTGAACATAACTGTATTTTAACACGAATTTTTTAAAAAAGCTTAGTCCCCGTCAGCACATCTTTTTACTGTAGACAAACCCTCAGGGGTGTTTTCCGTAAATTCTGTAATTTCTTCTTTTTCGTTGAAGACTAGTCTTTTTCTTAATTCGTTACCTGGGCCGTATTCCGTATAAGCCCTGACTGTACCGTTTTCCGGATTAAAATCCATATATCTTCTTATACCGTCTTTTTCATAACTTATGCATTCAACCTTACCGTCTTTATTAAAGTGTGTTTGGTACAAATTTGGCTGCCAGATTATTATTGCTTCTACTTTGTTATCTTTGTTTATATCAATATCTTTTGTGGATTTGCCATTTTCAGTTTCATGAATAGATTCAATTTGTTTTCCGTCAAAATCTATTATATAATCGGTAGATTTATTTCCATCCGTTACAACAACACTTTCAAGCGTGCCGTTTGAACGTAATTTTTTCGCGCCTTCAAGTGCATTTATATTTTCCGGAAGTTTTACTGAATTGATATCAATAGGTTTCATTTCTTCTTTAATTTTATTTAAATCAAAATCAGGTATGATAATTTTATCTTTTGTGAACACCTTCTTTTCTCCGGTCTCAGAGTCAAAATGTACGGTTTCTTCTTTTCCGTTTTTCTTTTCTGTTACCAGAAGCGGCTTTCCGTTTGAGTATATTGTGAATTTTTCGTCATCGGTTTTTGCATCATATTCACGTACTGTTCCTGAAACGTATTTCCCGTCAACTTTGTCAAAATGTACGGACTTAATTACTTTTCCTGTTTCATTATCTTTTTCAATAAGTTCTTTTATACTTTTGTCATAAAAGAAGTGATATTCTTTTGTTGTTTTGTCTCCTTTTTGAATGATAGCTTCCAGAGAACCGTCTGATTTGTAAACTTTTTCCCCTTCAAGCTTATCGGCTTCATCTCCGTTAAGAGTAATTAATTCGGAAGGTTTTAAGGTATTTTTAGGTTTGGTTTCTATGACGGCCTGATTGTATGCTGCTACTGCCTGTGCTCCGTCAAATTGAGGCTGATTATCCATATTTTGCGGCTGTGCTTTTTGTTTTTCCTTAAACTGTTCTAAAAGGTTTGTACCTCTAAAGCTTACAGCATTCATACTTATTGGTCTAATCATATTTTTACTCCTAAATTTTACCCTTATTTAATATAAAACTACAAAAATAAAAAATTGCTATAAATTTTGATTTTATGTTAAAATATGTGTAAACATAAAAGGAGAAAGAGTATGCTGAGAGGCCCGTTTTTAGATAGAAATTGGATTGGACAGAATGAAGATTATGCATCTTCGGATATAGTAATGCTTGGTTTACCGTTTGACGGTACTGTTTCATATCGTTCGGGTTCAAGATTTGCGCCTGAGCAGATAAGACTTGCAAGCTGGGGATTGGAAGATTATTCTCCGCGTTTTGATAAATATTTGCAGGATGTTAATTTCCACGACGCTGGAGATTTGGAATTCCCGCTCGGAAATACTTACAAATCCCTTGATGTTATTGAACAAAATGTTGAAGATATTTACAAAGACGGAAAAAGAGTCTTCGGTATCGGAGGCGAACATCTGGTTACTCTGCCGGAAATTAAAGCTGTTTCTAAATTTTATAAAGAGTTTGCCATTGTTCACTTTGACGCTCATACGGATTTGAGAGAAGAATACCTCGGCGAAGAAATGTCGCATTCTGCCGTAATCCGCCACGCTTCAAAAATTGTCGGCCCGCAAAATATCAAGCAAATAGGTATTCGTTCCGGCATGAAAGAAGAATTTGATTTTATGAAAGAACATAATACTTTGTGTCATAAGTATTCCGATTTGGATGTATTAAAAGGTAGAAAGATTTTTGTTACGGTTGATTTGGATGTTCTTGACCCTTCGGTTATGCCCGGTACGGGTACTCCTGAAAGCGGCGGTATGCAGTTTAATGAGCTGATGGGGTGGTTTGAATATTTGAAAGACTTTGATATAATTGGGGCTGATGTGGTTGAACTTGCCCCTGATTACGATGCTTCGGGCGTTTCAACTGCTGTTGCTGCTAAAGTTATCAGAGAACTTTTAATGATTATGTAAAAAGTCATTTTCGGGGAGAGGTAAATGGTTTTAGACAGAATAAATTTTTTGAAAGATGAAATAAATAAACATAATTATCTCTATTATGTTGAAGATAATCCTGTTATTGACGATTATACATTCGATAATCTTTTTGCCGAACTTAAAAAACTTGAAGAAGAACATCCTGAATATAAAACTCCGGATAGTCCTACACAAAGAGTCGGCTCGGTGAGCGAGAAGTTTTTGCCATATACTCATAAACACAGATTATACAGTCTTGATAATACATATAATTATGAGGATCTGGAAATCTGGTATAAAAAGATTATGGAAGAATATGGTAATGATGTTGAGCTTGTTTGTGAACTTAAAATCGACGGACTGGCAATTTCTCTTACCTATGAAAACGGCCTTTTTACAACAGGAGTAACGCGCGGTGACGGTGTCACCGGTGAAAATATTACTCAGAACTTAAAAACAATCCGTTCTATACCTTTAAGACTCTTTGAAGATGTCGACGTTGAGGTGCGCGGTGAAGTTTATATGCCAAAAACTTCGTTTGAGAAATTAAATGAGGAAAATCTTGAAAAGGGCGAAAAATTATTCGCAAATCCCCGAAATGCAGCCGCAGGGTCAATACGTCAGCTTGACAGTACAATTACGGCAAAAAGAGACCTTTCGATTTGGGTTTATACTTCAATTTTTGAAAACCTGCCGAATCCTCCGCAAACCCATTACGAAAGCCTCATGTATCTTAAAAAACTCGGTTTTAAAGTTAATCCTAATATAAGGTTGTGCAAAGATGTTTATGAAGCGATTGAATACTGCAAAGAATGGGAAAACAAACGTTTTGAGCTGGATTATGCAACAGACGGTGTTGTTATAAAAGTGAATAGTTTTGCAATCCAGAACGATATGGGCTTTACTGCCCGTGCGCCTAAATGGGCAACTGCTTTTAAGTTTCCTCCGGAAGAAGCCGTAACAACGCTGGAGGATATTGAGCTTGGAGTCGGGAAAACCGGTGCAGTGACTCCTGTTGCTATATTAAAACCTGTCCTGCTTGCAGGAAGCACGGTTTCTAGAGCCAGTCTTCATAACTTTGACGAAATCAGAAGGCTTGATGTAAGAAAAGGTGACATGGTCTTAATCAAAAAAGCGGCAGAAATTATTCCTAAAGTTATCAAAGTTGTTGACACAGAAGAAAGAAAAAGCAAGAGACCATACAGAATTCCAAAAAAATGCCCTGGTTGTTTAGCCCCTCTGGAAATGAGAGAAGGTGAAGTTAATTTGTACTGCTCAAATCCTGATTGTCCTGCAATTATGAAAGCAAAACTGGAGTTCTGGGCATCTAAGGATGCTATGGATATTGATTTTGTCGGGCCTTCTATAATCCAGCAGATGTATGATAAGCAGCTTGTATTAACCCCTGTTGATTTTTACAGGCTTACAATGGATGACCTTATGAAACTGGATTTGGTTAAAGAAAAATCAGCGAGCAATATTTTTAACGCGATTCAAGCTAGTAAAAATCGTTCTTTAAAACGTTTTTTAACAGCTCTTACAATTAAAAATGTAGGAAAGGAAACATCTGACATACTTGCAAACGAATACGGTACTCTTGAAAATCTTATGAAGGCTTCAATAGAAGATTTGAGTGCCATAAACGGTATTGGCAGTAAAATGGGAAATGATATCTATGAATTTTTCCATGATGAAAAAAATGTTAAAATGCTTGATGAGCTAAAGTCTCTCGGTGTTGAACCTCCGCCTGTCGAACTTCCTAAATCAGAACTTTTTAAAGGAAAGACTATTGTCATTACGGGAACATTAAAAGATATGACAAGAGATGAAGCAAATGAACTTATTAAAAAACATGGCGGAAAAGCTGCATCAGCAGTATCTAAGAATACTTCATTCGTTGTTGCCGGTTTGAATCCGGGTTCAAAATTCGACAAAGCACAAAGATTAGGTGTTATAATATTGACAGAAGAAGAATTTCTTGAAATGATTAAATCGGAAGAAAAAGGTTAGAAAATGAGAAAAAAAGCAAAAATTATTGAAATAAAAGGTTTACGCGGAATGTTTATGGTTCTGTTTGTTGCAATTTGTTTGTGTGCAGGATTTGTTGTATTCCCTGCAAAAGTTGCAGTTTATTTATGGAATCGTTTTGCATTTAATTATCTTGCTTTGCCTCTTATATCGTTCTGGCAGGGACTGCTTCTGTGGGCAGCAGTTGCGCTTTCTGTATTTATATTCAATTCCAGAAGCAAAATGCTTTCATTCAGAACAACAGCACAATTGAGTGATGCTGAAATGAAAATGCTTATGGACAGAATTAAAATTCAGGCTGAAGCACGTCGTTTAAATTCCCTATTAATGAAAGAAAATATGGAGAAGAAAGACGAAAACGAAACAATTGAAAATAAAGACATTTCTGAAAAACATTCTTAATGTTTATACATGAGTCAGTAAGTTTAGAAAAGGAGAAGTTATGAAAAAAGTTATTATGGCTGTTGCTGTTATGGGTCTGGCAGCAGGTCTTGCTGCAACAACAGTTAACGCCGCAACTGTCGTGAATACAGATGAAAGAGGCTACATTTCCGTTAATACTTCGGCTAATACGGAATTGTCGCCTGATGTTGTGGAAATAAGTATTGCCGTAAAAACCGAGGACAACAAATCTTTACAAAAAGCTACAGCTCAAAATAAAGAAATTTCTGACAAAGTTTATACAGCTTTAAAAGGTATGATTAATACCGAAGCAGGCGATTATGTTAAAACAGCTGACTTCTCGGCTGTTCCTGTTTATTCTTATTCGGGAAGCAAGAGAAATTTTGATAAGTATGAAGTGTCAAATAATGTTATAGTTCATACAAAAAATATTTCCAAGGCAGGGGATATTATTGATAAAGCAATTACACTCGGTGCTACTAATATTAATGATTTAACATTCTCTGTTTCAAATTATGATAAACAGTGCAACGAACTTTTAGGTATTGCAACTAAAAAAGCAAAAGCCAGAGCAGATGTAATCGCAAAGAATTCTTCTTCATACGTTACAGGCATAAAATCAATGAATGTCAGTTGCAGTATGAATCAGAATAATGTTGTTCAGTACCGTCTGATGGCTAAGAATATGTCTTTTGGTGCTTCTGCTGATGCTGCCGCTCCTGAATCCGCAACACCTATTCAAAGCGGAGTAATTAAACTCTATGCAAATGTTAATGCAAGTTTCTTCGTAAAATAATTTTTATTAACTTACAGAGCTGCCTCAATTGAGGCAGTTTTTTTAATAATTCTTGCC
>ULVR01000944.1_pt1 | contig 12103 bp, 11 predicted proteins | sample 1959601 | NCBI WGS metagenome assembly ULVR01 (sample SAMEA4835791, study PRJEB28245) | human gut metagenome | biome: gut microbiome; material: fecal sample | place: Denmark | collected 2008
GCAGCACCGATTTTCACTTATATTATGTCGTCAGTTCGCCATCCGAATGTTTGCTAAACAACAATATTTCCACTTTATTATTTCCACAACATTTGCTATACTAAATAGGTATGACAAGAATACATGTTCGTGCAATATATAGTTAAAACAGGAGTTGTGTATGAATTTAGATGGATTAAATGATATGCAGAAGCGCGCTGTTAAGCGTACAGAGGGACCTCTGCTTATAATAGCTGGTGCTGGTTCTGGTAAGACAAGAGTGCTTACGAACAGAATAGCCTATCTTATAGATGATTGCGGAGTAGCACCATATAATATACTTGCGATAACATTTACGAATAAAGCTGCAAGAGAAATGAGAGAGAGAGTAGATGCAACTGTGGGAAATGGTGCAGGTGAGGTATGGGTAAGTACATTTCATTCAACCTGTGTACGTATATTAAGAAGATATATAGACAGAATAGGATATTCTAATAATTTTACAATATATGATACAGATGACCAAAAGAGTGTTATTAAAGATATATGTAAGAAATTTAATATAGATACAAAGCTGCTTAAAGAAAGAACTATTATGAATGCTATATCGCATGCAAAGGATGAGCTTATGACACCTGAGGAAATGGTTCTGGATGCCGGTGGGGATTATAATGCTAAAAGGATAGCCAATGTATACGTTGAATATCAGAAAACGCTAAAGCTTAATAATGCGCTTGATTTTGATGATCTTATATTTAAAACGGTTGAGTTGTTTGAGCATGATGCAGAAGTACTTAATTATTATCAGGACAGATTTAGATATATTATGGTAGATGAGTATCAGGATACGAATACTTCGCAGTTTAAACTTGTGTCTATGCTTGCAGCAAAGTATGGTAATCTGTGTGTTGTTGGTGATGATGACCAGTCAATATATAAGTTCAGAGGAGCTAATATTACGAATATTCTTAATTTTGAGAATACATTTGAGGGAACAAAGGTTATTAAGCTTGAGCAGAATTATCGTTCAACTCAGACCATACTTAATGCAGCAAATGCGGTTATACAGAATAATGTTGGAAGAAAGTCAAAAAGTCTGTGGACTGAGAATGGTGAGGGTGAGAAAGTTAATTACACACTTTATGAAAATGGATATGAAGAAGCGGATGGCGTGGTAAACAGTATAAGTTCATTCGTAAGAGATGGATGGAATTATAATGATATTGCGATATTATATAGAACAAATGCCCAGTCGAGAGTGCTTGAAGAAAAACTCATGATGAAAAATATACCATATAGAATATATGGTGGTATAAGCTTTTATCAGAGGAAAGAAATCAAGGATATTCTTGCTTATCTTAAGACGATAGATAATGGCATGGATGGACAGGCTGTAAGACGTATCATAAATGTTCCTAAAAGAGGAATAGGGGCAACTACTATAGAACGTGTCCAGGAATATGCCGATCAGAATGCTTATACGTTCTGGCAGGCATTATGTGAAGCAGATAATATAGATACTATAAAAAGAGGCGCAGGAAAGATAGAACCATTTGTTACGCTTATAAGTTCATTAAAGGCTAAACAGCAGTTCATGAGTCTTAAAGAACTGGCAGAAACAGTATTAGAGGATACAAGATATATAGAAAGTCTTGCTGAAAGTGAAACCGCAGAGGAGATAGAAGCAAGACAGGAGAATATTGATGAATTCATTAATAAAATAGTGAGTTATGAAACTGGATGTCAGGAAAAAGGCGAAAAACCTACGCTAAGTGGTTTCTTAGAGGAGGTTGCGCTTATAGCAGATATAGATAATCTTAATGAATCAGAAAAACAGGTTATGCTTATGACACTTCATAGTGCTAAAGGTCTTGAGTTTCCTATAGTATATATGACAGGTATGGAAGACGGACTGTTCCCAAGTTATATGACCATAGTATCAGATGATCCAACGGAGATTGAGGAAGAGAGAAGATTATGTTATGTAGGTATAACAAGAGCTGAGAAAATACTTAATCTGAGTAGTGCCAAAATGCGTATGGTACGAGGTGAAACACAGATGAATAAGGTTTCAAGATTCATCAAAGAGATACCAGATGAATATCTTAATATAGAGAATAACAGTTCCGGATATAAAGGAAAAATATCTTATGGTGGAAAAGATGAGTCAGAAGAACAGCCTGCCTATAATATAAGAGCCAATGCAAAGGCGGCACTCAGCAGATATGGAAGTGGAAATACTACATATAAGCAGTCTGACAGAGTAAAGATAGGTGGCGTTTCAAAGCCGGGTGGAATGTATAAGAGCAGTGGATATGGTAATACTATATATGGTTCAGCTAAGAAAGCTATACGAGATACAGCTAATGCTGGGGTAAACAAGAAGGTTGGGTTCGGAAAAGAATTTCCTATGGATATATTTGACTTAAAAAAAACAACCATTAAAGCTTCATCATCAGAAGATACAGGAAAAAGCTTATCAAAAGAATCATCAGGCGGACTAGGTTATTCTGTAGGTGATACTGTAGAACATAGTAAGTTTGGCAAAGGCAGGGTAATATCTATAGACCATGGTGAACGTGACTATATGGTATCTGTAAAGTTTGATGAATTCGGCTTAAAAAAGATGCTTGCAGGATTTGCAAGATTAAAGAAGATTTAGTTAAATATGTGATTAAAGAAGATTAAAAAAGAAGATATAATTAAATAAGTTACTAAATAAGATATTGAAGATGTAGTTAAATATGGTGACAAATAAAAATGATTATGATACAATATATTTACTTTATTATGTGACTGGAAAGGAGCGGTTGTTATGAATAAGGATAAGATTGAAGAACTTATAGCTGCTAGTAAGCTGAACGAACTTCTTCATAAGAAAGATGTAGAAGAAAAGAACAAAAATAATGTTGTTGTTATTGTTTTAGCAGTAATCGGAGCAGTTGCAGCTTTAGCAGCAATCGTATATGCTATATACAGATATTTCACACCAGATTATCTTGATGATTTCGATGATGATTTCGATGATGATGATTTTGAAGATGATTTTGATGATGAAGATGAAGCTGATAAAGACTTTGAGAATTAATCAGCAGCGTATCAGTTAGTCAGAATAATATAATGTATATAAGACCACTGGCAGGTTATGTAATCGGTCAGTGGTCTTTTTACCTGTATGGATAAGAAATATACATATATATGAATTCATGTGATATATGAAAGGAAATTCTAAATGAAAAAAGGTGGTATATATACAGGATATGTAGACAGTGTTGATTTTCCTAATAAAGGAAATGTCATAGTTGAAATAGAGGAAGATGGACAACTGATAAAGGAAAAGGCGGTTGTAAAGAATTCTATACCAGGACAGACAGTTACATTTATGGTGAATAAAAAGAAGCATGGAAAATGTGAAGGAAGACTTCTTGAAGTTGTCAGACAGTCAGATACAGAAACAAACGAAAGATGCGAACATTTCGGAAAATGTGGTGGATGTGTATATCAGACTGTAAGTTATGATGAACAGCTAAAGATGAAAGAAACCACAGTTAAAAAGATTCTGGATCCTGTTATAAAGACAGATTATGACTGGGAAGGAATAATTGGAAGTCCGGTATCAAGTGAATATCGTAATAAGATGGAATATTCTTTTGGTGATGAAATAAAGGATGGTCCTATAGCACTTGGACTGCATAAAAGAAATAGTATGTATGACATAGTCACAGTAACAGAATGTAAAATTGTGGATAATGATTACAGAAAAATATTAAAATGTGTATATGATTATGCTTTGGAGAAGAAACTTACATATTATCATAAAATGAAGCATGAAGGTTACCTTAGACATTTGCTTGTAAGAAAGGCAGTAAAAACGGGTCAGATTCTAGTGGATATTGTAACGACTACGGTTAACGATATTCCTATGGATGAGTTGGCAGACAGATTAAAAGCGTTATCGCTGGATGGTGAGATTGTAGGATTTTTACACACTTATAATGATAGTGTTGCAGATGCTGTAATCAATGAAAAGACGGATATAGTATATGGAAGAGATTATATTGAAGAAGAGCTGCTTGGACTAAAGTTTAAGATTACAGCATTTTCATTCTTTCAGACTAACTCGCTTGGTGCAGAAGTTCTGTATTCTAAGGCAAGAGATTATGTCGGAACAACTAAGGACAAGGTTATCTTTGATCTTTATAGTGGAACAGGTACTATAGCACAGATTTTAGCTCCTGTTGCAAAAAAAGTTATAGGTGTCGAAATAATATCCGAGGCAGTTGATGCAGCTAAAATAAATGCAGGTATAAATGGACTTGATAACTGTGAATTCATAGCAGACGATGTACTTAATGCACTTGATAATATTAAGGATAAACCAGATTTTATAGTTCTTGATCCGCCAAGAGATGGAATCAATCCTAAGGCACTTAAGAAGATAATTGATTATGGTGTGGATTCTATGGTGTATATTTCCTGTAAGCCTACAAGTCTTGCAAGGGATCTGGTTATGTTGCAGGAGAGCGGGTATGAGGTAAAAAAGGGCTGCTGTATAGATATGTTTCCAAATACTGGCCATGTTGAGTCGGTAGTCAAATTATCTCTCAAAAGAGATACACCTAAGATTGAGGTAACAATGGAGCCTGATGAAGAGAGTAATTATACACCACAAGAAAAGGCTACTTATCCAAAGATTAAGGAATATGTGAAGGACAAGTATGGTGTAAATGTGCATACTTCTTATATTGCACAGGTCAAGCGGATGTGTGGTCTGGACATGGGCGAGAATTATAATAAGTCCAAGAAGGAGAATCCAGAGGTGAAGCAGTGTCCGCAGGAGAAGGTGGAGTATATTAAGGATGCGTTGAGGCATTTTAATATGATTTGAAAAAGGAGAAAAGTATGGATACAATTTCAAGTTTATGGGATATATTGAAGGACATTAATGTAAATAATATATCTGGGGTAGTAGTTCTTTCTTTTTTTATAATTATTGTGTTTGCAGGTTGTATGGAGCCATTTTTTGCATCTAATATAGAGATTATGTTGATGAATAGAAATGATATATTGAAAAGGACAAGTTTGTCATATGCAATTTTGTTCATAGTTTTTGCAATGTTGAATTATATTATTGCAATAGAAACATTTTTTTTGTCAGCATGTATTTTGGGGTTCATCATATTTGCAGTAGTTCTAGGTATTATCAAAATATTGTCTTTTTTTATTAATAAAGCTAAAGTGATATATGAAAAATATGCGGATTATTTGAAACTAGGTGCTATAATAATATTTTTTCCAGCAATTACTTATACAATATCTATTATTAAAGAGGTGAATTTTATAAGTTGTTCTCTTTTATGTGCTTTAATGGAGTTGCTGATAGTTGCATTATGTTTTTTAAATCAAGAAAAAAGACAATCAAAAATTATATTGCAAATAAATAATGAAACATGGTATGTTTTTAGGCATATAGATAATAATTTATTATGTGGAAACAATAGAGAACTAAAGGCATCAACGCAGATAAAGTTGATAGATTTGGAAGATATTTCTAATAAAAATGGATTTTTTAGAGTAGAATAAAATATTTCAATCATATCACAACTTACAAGTATTGATACAGCTTCGCCTATGACGAAAAAAACAAGTATTGGAGTTGTGATATTTCTTATATTCATAAGTATTAGAGAAGAAGGTTGAAATACACCTTCTTTTTTTATACCTATTTTTAAGGAGGTGGTGCTAAAAGGCATACATAAATACTGGGACGTTCTGTAAAGGAATGTCCAAACATTTCGGGACTGTTTATCAGTCCTTTTTTAGTGGTTTCAAAAAGTACACATATCAGGACTAAGGAAGGAGCAAATAATCATGAAGAGATATGGTTATCACAGAACAAGTACAAGAGAACAGCATTTAGACAGAGGCATCAAGGAGATTACAACCTATTGTGAGCAGAACAATCTGGAACTGGAAAAGATATTTACTGACCAGCAGACAGGAAAGAATTTTAATCGTCCAAGATATCAGGTATTAAAAGAGGATGTATTAAGAGTAGGTGACGAGTTGATTATTACTGAGGTAGACAGGCTTGGTAGAAATAAGCAGGAGACATTAAAGGAGTTGCAGTATTACAGGGATAATGGCATCCGTGTAAAGATACTGGAACTTACAACTACACTTATGGATTTATCAAAGCTTGATAATGCTATGGCTAGGATGCTGATGGAAACCATTAATAATATGCTGATTGAGTTATATGCTGCTATGGCACAGGCAGAGATTGAGAAGAAAGAAAAGCGTCAGCGTGAGGGTATTGATGCTAAGAAGAATCGAGGTGAGTGGGATGATTATGGTCGTCCTGCAATAATGTCACAAGAAGAATTTTCCAAACAGTATAAGAAAGTGCTGCTAGGAGAGTTACGTCCATTTGAACTAATGAAACAGCTTGGTATGAGCAAGAGTACATATTACAGATATGTAGCGAAAGTGGTACATAAGTCAAATAAATATTGATATATATCAAGAAAGTGTTGATGTTTTTTGACTGTATCTATATAATTAAGAGGAGCAGGAGGTAACACATAATGGATGTAAGTTATAATAAACTCTGGAAACGATTGATAGATTGTAATATGAATAAAACGGAATTGCGCCAAAAAGCGAAGATAAGTACAAATGCTATTGCAAAGCTTGGTAGGAATGAAGCTGTTTCTATGGAAACACTAGATAAGATATGCAAAGCTTTAGAATGTAATATAGGCGATATTGTGGAATTTGTATCAGAAAAATAAGAAATCCGTTTTATCGGACATACATTTCTATATAATTGGCTAAAGTAACTAATATTATATTGTGAAGTAAGTTTTGTGACAAAAGGATAATTTTTCGCGCAATGAAGAATTTTAAAATAGTGAGGTTGTTGAAATGAAAAAAGAAATAGAGATAGAAGTAGGTTGTATTTGTGGAAGCAAAGCTATGCAGATGTTAAAAGTATCTAGACATACCTTTGAAAAATTGGTTAAGGATGGTTTGTTGCTTCCATTAGAAGAAAATGGGAAGAAAAGTTATAAAGTATCGGATATTGAAAAGTTCATGCAGACAGAGAAATATCAAGAACTTATCAATGGTGTAGTGGATAAGAGAAATAATTTGAATGATTTGACTGGAAAAGATTGGTTACCAGAAACTAAAAGTTTCTTTTATCAAAAGGGACTTGGAGCAAATCATCCAGAAGCTCAGATAGAAAAGCTTCATCCAGCCCCATTCTCATTTCAGGATGTTGGACATCTTATTCGCTTTTTTACTAAAAAAGGAATGCAGGTTCTTGACCCATTTGGAGGAGTTGGGTCAACTGCAAAGGCATGTGAGGTGAATGGAAGAATATGCACAAGTATAGAGCTTTCGCCAGTTTGGCATGATTTGTCAATTAAAAGATTAGAAACGGAGGTGGGAGTGGGCTCAAGTACTCATCATACATTTATTAATGGTGATTCATGCGAAGAGTTAATTAAGTTACCAACAGAGTCAATGGATTTCATGGTAACAAGCCCACCATATTGGGGAATTCTTAATAAGCAAGACCAAAAGGTCATTAAGAATCGTGTTGCTAATAATTTGGAAACTAAATATTCTGATAGTGATAATGACCTTGGGAATGTAGAAAACTACCAAGAATTTTTAGATATTCTGGTAAATAAAGTATTTTTGCAGTGTGCAAGAACATTGCGTTATGGAAAATATATGACAATTATTGTATCCGATTTTAGAGATAAATCAGAGTATATTAGTTTTCATAGCGATTTGATACATGCATTAAACAAATCAGAAATACCTGATGGTGGTATTCTAAAGTTACAGGGGACAAAGATACTATTACAAAACCACAAAAGTTTACTACCATATGGTTATCCATTTGCATATGTAGAGAACATTCATCATCAGTATGTTTTGATTTTCAGAAAGGAGAAGAAATGAGTACAACAAGTTCGAATCAAGTGATATGTGGCAATTCTGATGAGATTATGTCAAAGTTTATAGAGCAGGGAATACAGTTTGATTTAATTCTTACTGACCCACCATATAATATAAATAAGGATTTTGGAAATAAAAGTGATTGTTTACCATTGCCAGAGTTTTTGAAGGTTACAGAAGATAGAGTAACAAAAGTAAAAAAATTGTTAAAACCTTATGGAAGTGTTATTTGGTTTGGTATTCATGATTATATAGGGTTTGTTCAAGTAGCTATGTATAATGCAGGTTTGGAATATAGAAGATTAAATATTTGGCATTATGAGAATGGATTTTCACGTTCAAAAAAAGAACCAGCAACTCATTATGAACCATTTTTATGGTTTTCTAATGACAAGAAGAAGTGGACATACAATGTTGACGACGTAAGAATACCATATAAGAGTACAGAGAGATTAAAATCACCAGTCAAATATAAGGCATCTGATGGAACTACAAAAATATGGACTCCAAATCCAAATGGAGCAATGCGAGGAGATGTATGGGATTTTCCTACACTTGCTGGAAAAACGTTTGAAAAAGAAAGGACAAAGCATCCGACACAAAAGCCAGAGGCATTAATCATGGAATTAATAAAGGCGTTTTGCCCTAAGGATAGTAATGGAAAATACTGTGGAACTATATTAGACCCTTTCCATGGTTCAGGAACATTGGGGGTATGTTGTGAAAAATTAAATGCTCAGGGGCACAATATACAATGGATTGGAATAGAACTTGAGAGATGCTGGTGCGATGTAGCTGAAAGCAGAATAGCAAATGTTCATACCAATCATAGGTTACGCAAAGATATTTAAAGGAAGTGCAAAATGATAAGATTTAGAAATCCGGGAACACAATATACTACTCAGATTCAAGTATTTCGTGAATTATATAAAGAATATAAAGATGCACCATATTTTACATTAGAGGATATGGCTACTACAATTACCAAGACAAAACTGATGACAGCGTATGGTCATGCAGGAGATGCAGCATTAGAACTGAGCAATACTGAAAATGATTCGCTCAATTCTACTAAAATGAATGCTAAAATGTATGCAGAAGTGTTTAGACTGTTGGGATGGATTACTTCTGTAGGAGACGGTTCTTATCCACTGGTGTTCACATATATAGGAGAACATGCGGCTTGTACGGATGATGTTTTGCCCTTATATGAGCAGTGTGTACTAGGAATTAATAATCCGCAAGAGATAATGGCTGTTAAATATGATGAGAAGGTACGCTTCTTTAAGGCTGCATTATTTTCATTGGAAGAATTGGATGAAATAATGTATAAGCATGAATTGTGCTTAGGACCAATGTCAATAGATGATTTAGATACAGCACAATTCAACAGAATGTTGGTGTATATAAGGGGGTTAAGAGGGGCGTATAGTAGGTACGCATCTGCTTACAAAGATTTATGTGAGACATTGAATGTAAAAGAGTCGTTGCCAGATAATTCTACGCGATTGCCTATAGCCTTTATGAAAACTTGTAACTGGATAGAGAGTTACAGAACTAAAAAATTGTATCCGCCCAAGTCATTGGAGTGCATTAGATTGACAGAGCATGGAAAAGAAGTAGCGAAGAGCTTGCATGATGTAAAGGATTTGAGATTAGATGAGTACAATTCATATCCTGATGCAAAGAAAAAAGCACTTATAAGATTGGGAACATACTCAATGTTATTAAGGGCAGGTTACAACGTATCACCAGTTAAAGAAACGATGGACAAGGATGCAGATACTTGTAAAGATATTCTTGAAGGAAAGCAACTATTGTTTTCACCATATCAAACTTTGCACTGTTCCGAAGTGGATGAAGCATTGGGAAGAATCAGAACTGTAACGGAGGGGCATTCTAATGTGACTGTAATGACAGGAGCAACAAGAACAGATGCGTTAATTCATAATATAAAGCTGGAGTTGGATGTAGATAGTGCATTTTCTGGTGCAGACAAAGAGGTGAATGATTTTAAAATGCTCGTGTTGCAATTAAAGGCAGATGGGTATAGTAAAAATCAAATTATTGATAGAATATTTGATGATTGTATAACAGATACACAAACGAAGTTTTATCCACTAATAGCAACTTTGTTTAGAGTAATGGGATTTGATTGTCATGCATCGCGACCAGGAGACAATGGAGCTCGTTGGGATGCGATAATCATAGATGATGAGCAAAGTATTCCTATTGAGATTAAATCGCCAACAGAAGAAACACATTTGTCATTAAAGGCTATTAGACAGGCACTTGAAAATAAAGTGGTTTTGTTATCAAGGGAAACATATCATACTTGTCCAGAGACAACGTCTTTAGTGGTTGGGTATTATCTTCCAAATGACAGAGCGGAAGTTACTAATCTTATAAATGATTTTAAAACTACATATGGGTATAGGATTGGTGTCTTGGATTTGAAAACAATACTTACTATGGATGTTACTATTATTATAGATAATAAAACATTCGACATTACAAAGTTTAATAGAATGGAGGGATACGCAAGTGCCATTGTTGAATAGAGAGCAAGAGAGAACTACTATTGCAATATTAAATAAACACTCTGTAAGAGATATTGAACAAAATTATAACGAGCCAGCAAAAGTATTGAATGATGGAAAATGGACTATGTCAGCTTGCCTGAAATGTTCAAACCCTAGATGCATAAAATATGCGGAGGCAGAAGTGGCATGTATGGATTTTCCAGAGTTTGCATATGAACGTGATTTAAATGTATGTCCTGTAAGAGCAATCAAATGGAACTATATAGAGGAAGTGCCAGAGATTGATAATTCTAGATGTATAAAGTGTGGTCTTTGTGCGGTACGATGTCCGATTGGTGCTATTTATAAAACGGGTGCTCATATTATGGTATCGCAACCAAACTCATCATATGATGAGTTACCATACAATACTGAAAACATAAAAAAACAGGATGCTCAGATTAAAGAGCTACAAAAAATATATTGGAAACGACAATTCCAGAAGGAAAGTGATGCTATTCTGGAACAAATATATAAAGAGGTGAAGAAATTTGATGGTAGGAACAATGCTTCGAAAATATTAGTTAGAAATTTAATGATTGCATTAGGTTATAATTGTTCAACAAGTAGAATAGGTGATGTATATACTAGAGTAGATGGGGTTTATTCTGGTCGGAAGTGTAAAGGCGCAATTGAAATAGAATTTGGAAAGGATACATTAGAGGCATCTAGAGGAATTTTAGACGATATAGCGGTAATGCATTCACGTAGCAATATTGATAAAATGGATAATAGAGCACTTGTAGTATGTCTGTCGCTTCCGAATAGACGTCAAGGATATTTTCAGGTAATTAAGGATGTGAAAAAAGTACTAAATTTAAAAATACAAACGATTTCATTAGGAGCATTATTTATTCTTGTATGGAATGGTGCAAATGTTAATTTTAAGGAAGAAGAGTTTTATATAGATTTTGATAATATGAGTATACGGGAAATAACGGAATTTCGTACAACAAGGAAATCATATATTAGTGAAGGCAAATTGGGGATACTTGAACCTGAAAAATAATATATGGTCAATAATATCCATAAGAGTCCGAATAGTGGGATTGTCTACTGTTCGGGCTTTTATTTATGTTATTGAAAAACGTAACATCATGTTACAGCCGAAAGAACTTTACAAAAGTATATGGAGAATCAGGAAAAATGGAAAATACAAAATATGATGATAAGTTTTACAGATTACCGAAACGATTATTTAAAGAGGATCAATTTAGAAGTATGACGAATGGGGCAAAGACACTTTATATGATTTTGTTGGATCGGCGCTGCTTATCAGAGTGTAATGGTGATGCATGGAGAGATGAATATGGAGCTATATTTATCATTTTTACAATCAAAGAAATGATGAAGCTGTTGCATCTGGGAAATAAGAAAATTAACAAGATGCTGAAGGAACTGGAGGTACATAATCTGATTTATCGAAGCCATCAGGGATTAGGAAAGCCGAATAAGATATATGTGTATGACTTGTTGAAAGCAGATAACGATAATTGGCTGCCAAAGCAATTTAAGCACAGAAAGGGGCGGACAAATGAGAAAGAAATATTATGATGATGCAAAAGAGA
>ULVR01054927.1_pt1 | contig 12072 bp, 10 predicted proteins | sample 1959601 | NCBI WGS metagenome assembly ULVR01 (sample SAMEA4835791, study PRJEB28245) | human gut metagenome | biome: gut microbiome; material: fecal sample | place: Denmark | collected 2008
CTCTCCTTGGCCTCGTTGTGCCAGGAAATACGGAACAGGTTCACGGGATCCACGTCCCACAGGCCGGTGGTGGAAAGCTTGGCCTTGATCTTCTCCGGGATCAGATCGGGGTTCTGCATCTGAGCAATGGTGGGGATGATAATGTGGTTCTCCTTGGCCTTCTGGATGTTATGCTCCAAGCCAACCTTGTTGATGGACAGATCGATCATGTTTTTTCCTCCTGTTTCATTTGTCTCCGTCTTTGTTTGCGTCGATGTAGGAATATAGGGTATATTTGGAAATACCGAAGTATTTTGCCACTTTGTCGCCGGACTTGGTCACCAGAAAGGCCCCCGACTGGTTCAGAAACTGGATGGCCCGAACCTTGTCCTCCTTGTTCATCAGGGCCACAGGCTTTCCCACCATGGCCACCGACTGGTCGATGAGCTCGTCGAGGACGGCGTTGACGTTGATGATGCGCTCCGGCTCCGTCTGCTCCTTGTCACGGGTAGAAAGCAGCTCCCCGATGGTGTTCTGGATCATCATCAGCCCCGACACATCATAGTTGATGGAGAAGATGGCTACCACGCCGCCCCGGCTGTTGCGGATGTACAGCGACGAGGACTTGAGGATCTTGCCATCCGGGGTACGGGTCAGATAGCACAGGTGATCCTTTGGCTGCTCGTCCTGCCGGGCCAGCTGGTCCAGCACCACCTGCGACGCTCCGTCGCCCACCTTACGGCCGGATACATGGCCGTTTTCGATGTGTACGATGGTGTGATCCGGCCGGTTGCCCGATACGTCGTGGATCACCACTTCGCAGTTGCTCCCGAACTGGGCCGCCACACCGGCGGCGATCTGCTTCAGCGTTTCCAGCCGTCTTGTCTCCATGTATCCGCCTCCTGTTTTGAATCTTTCACAGCTACATGATACCACACTTTTTGCAGAAATCAATGCCTCATTCAGAAAAACTTTTTGGTTTCATGAATTTTTGTTTGACATCTGCCGGGACTGTGGTATGATGGTGCTGTAAGGGTAAATAATTTGTCTGAATACGTCTGTCACGATCATAAAATTTTAACGGAGGTATACTATGGATTTCGAAGCCATCAAAAAAGCAGCCGAGGGCTATCAGCCCGCTATGGTCAAGTTCCTGCGGGACATGATCGCCATTCCTTCCGAATCCTGTGAGGAGAAGGGCGTGGTGCATCGCATCGCCGAGGAGATGAAGGCTCTGGGTTATGACAAGGTCGAGTTCGACAAGCTGGGCAATGTCATCGGCTGGATGGGCGAGGGCGACAAGATCATCGCTCTGGACTCCCACGTGGACACCGTGGGCATCGGCAACCGGGACAACTGGGAGGCCGACCCCTATCAGGGCTACGAAACCGACGATATCATCTACGGCCGCGGCGGCTCCGATCAGGAGGGCGGCATGGCCTCCGCCACCTACGGCGCCAGGATCATGAAGGATCTGGGCCTCATCCCCGCCGGCTATAAGATCATGGTGGTGGGCTCCGTGCAGGAGGAGGACTGCGACGGTATGTGCTGGCAGTCCATCGTCAACGAGTACTTCAACGGTCCCGATGACGCCCGCAGCAAGGTGGAGTTCGTCATTTCCACTGAGCCCACCGACGGCGGCATCTACCGTGGCCACCGTGGCCGCATGGAGATCCGTGTGGATATGCACGGTGTGTCCTGCCACGGCTCCGCCCCGGAGCGTGGCGACAACGCCATCCACAAGATGGCCGAGGTCATCCAGAACGTCCGGGATCTCAACGAAAATCCCGCCGACGACTCCGTGGAGATCAAGGGTCTGGTGAAGATGCTGGATCCCAAGTACAATCCCGAACACTGGGAGGATGCCCGTTTCCTGGGCCGTGGCACCTGCACCACCAGCCAGATCTTCTATACCTCTCCCTCCCGCTGCGCCGTGGCCGACAGCTGCGCCATCTCCATCGACCGCCGCATGACCGCCGGTGAGACCTACCAGTCCTGCCTGAAGGAGATCGAGGATCTGCCCGCCTGCAAGAAGTACGCCAAGGATGTGAAGGTCTCCATGTATATGTATGACCGTCCCGCATGGACCGGCCACGTGTACAAAACCGAGTGCTTCTTCCCCACGTGGATCAACAAGGAGTCCGCTCCCCATGTTCAGGCGCTGGTGGATGCCTACCACAACCTGTGGGGTACCGAGCGCATCGGCGCCGATGAGAAGGCCATGTCCACCCGCACCGGCCGTCCTCTGACCGATAAGTGGACCTTCTCCACCAACGGCGTGTCCATTCAGGGCCGCTACGGCATCCCCTGCGTAGGCTTCGGCCCCGGTGCCGAGTCTCAGGCTCACGCCCCCAATGAGATCACCTGGAAGCAGGATCTGGTGACCTGCGCCGCTCTGTACGCCGCCGTTCCCGGCCTGTATAAGCCCGAGAACAAGGACGGCTCCGCCACCAGCTTCCGTCAGGAGCTCACCGGCAACGACATCAAGTAAAACAACTACATATAATATTACAAAATTACAAAGGAGAAATACCATGAGCAAGACGCTTGAGCTGGCACGTCATCTGGAGACGCTGCGCATCAACGATATGTACAAAACCGACTTCTACTGGACCTGGGACAAGACCGACGACGAGATCGACGCCATCTTCACCGTGGCCGACGCCCTGCGGGATCTGCGGGAGCGCAACAAGAGCACCCGCATCTTCGACTCCGGCCTGGGCATCTCCCTGTTCCGTGACAACTCCACCCGTACCCGCTTCTCCTTCGCCTCCGCCTGCAATCTGCTGGGTCTGGAGGAGCAGGTGCTGGACGAGAAGAAGTCTCAGATCGCCCACGGCGAGACCGTCCGTGAGACGGCCAACATGGTGTCCTTCATGGCCGATGTCATCGGCATCCGGGACGATATGTATATCGGTGAGGGCCACAAGTATCAGAAGACCTTTATGGACGCTCTGGAGGAGGGCTACCGGGACGGCATTCTGGAGCAGCGCCCCACGCTGGTGAACCTCCAGTGCGACGTGGATCACCCCACCCAGTGCATGGCCGATATGCTGCACGTCATCCACTACTTCGGCGGTGTGGAGAATCTGAAGGGCAAGAAGGTGGCCATGACCTGGGCCTACTCCCCCAGCTACGGCAAGCCCCTGTCCGTGCCTCAGGGCGTCATCGGCCTGTTCACCCGCTTCGGCATGGATGTGACGCTGGCTCATCCCGAGGGCTACGACGTCATGCCGGAGGTGGAGGCCATCGCCCGCCAGAACTGCGAGAAGTACGGCTCCCGGTTCCACAAGACCAACGACATGAAGGAAGCCTTCCGGGATGCCGATATCGTCTATCCCAAGAGCTGGGCACCCTTCGCCGCCATGGAGGAGCGCACCAAGCTGTACGCCAAGGGCGATCAGGCCGGCATCGATGCGTTGGAGAAGAAGCTGCTGGCTCAGAACGCCGAGCATAAGGACTGGGCCTGCACCGAGGAGATGATGAAGCTCACCCGTGACGGCAAGGCGCTGTATATGCACTGCCTGCCCGCCGATATCACCGGCCTGAGCTGCGAGGAGGGCGAGGTGGACAACTCCGTCTTCGACCGCTACATCGTGCCTCTGTACAAGCAGGCCTCCTACAAGCCCTATATCATCGCCGCTATGATCTTCATGTCTCAGGTGAAGGACCCCGTTCGTACCTTGATGGCCATGGATGAGGGTACCGGTAAGCGTAAATCCTTCTAAATCAGGCAAACTAATAGCGGGGGCCTCGGCTCCCGCTATTTCACTCTAAGGAAAGTTTTGAGGTAACAGCTATGTCCAAACGCATCGTCATCGCCTTAGGCGGCAACGCCCTGGGCAATACCGCCGCCCAGCAGCTGGAGCTGGTGTCCCTGACCGCTAAGCCCATCGTGGACCTCATCGCCGCCGGCAACGAGGTCATCATTGCCCACGGCAACGGCCCGCAGGTGGGCATGATCAATCTGGGGCTCTCTACCGCCGCCGAGGCCGGCGCCATCAAGTCGGATATGCCCTTCCCGGAGTGTGGCGCCATGAGTCAGGGCTATATCGGTTACCATCTGCAAAATGCCATCGGCAATGAGCTGACCGCCCGTGGCCTCCGGAAGGACGTGGCCACCGTAGTCACGCAGGTGCTGGTGGATGAAAACGATCCTGCCTTCCAGCACCCCACCAAGCCCATCGGCTCCTTCTATGACAAGGTGGCCGCCGACCGCATCATGGCCCAGCGTGGCTGCACCATGGTGGAGGACGCCGGTCGTGGCTGGCGTCAGGTGGTCCCCTCCCCCAAGCCCGTGGATGTCATCGAGAAGAATACCGTCCGGGCGCTGGTGGACAGCGGCACCGTGGTCATCACCGTAGGCGGCGGCGGTATCCCCGTGGTGCGCCGCAACGGCCGTCTGGTAGGCACGCCCGCCGTCATCGACAAGGATTTCGCCTCCGCCAAGCTGGCGGAGCTGCTGAACGCCGATATGCTCATCATCCTCACCGCCGTGGAGAAGGTGGCCATCAACTTCGGCAAGCACGACCAGCAGTGGCTCAGTGACCTGACCCCGGAGCTGGCCCGGCAGTATATCGCAGAGGGCCAGTTCGCCCCCGGCTCCATGCTGCCCAAGGTGCAGGCAGCCCTGTCCTTCGCCGAGTCCGCCCCCGGTCGTGTGGCTCTGATCACTCTGCTGGAGAAGGCCAAGGACGGCATCGAGGGCAAGACCGGTACGAGAGTGCATCTGTAATTTTCCCCCTTCCCTGTCCCCTTGCACCGCAATGACCTCCGCCCCTCGATGGCCGTCCTGACAGTCTGATCCACGGCTCCCGGCGAAGCCGGCAGCCTGTGGGCGTGCCCACGGCATCGAGGGCAAGACGGGTACAAGAGTCCACCTGTGACCTTCTCCCTCTCCGCTCCTTGCACCGCAGGGGCTTCTCTCCCTCGATGGCCGTCCTGACAGTCTGATCCATGGCTCCCGACGCAGCCGGCAGCCTGTGGGCGTGCCCACGGCATCGAGGGTAAGACAGGTACGAGAGTGCATCTGTGACCTTCTCCCTCTCCGCTGTCCCCTTGCACCGCAGGGGCTTCTCTCCCTCGATGGCCGTCCTGACAGTCTGATCCACGGCTCCCGACGCAGCCGGCAGCCTGTGGGCGTGCCCACGGCATCGAGGGCAAGACGGGTACGAAAGTCCACCTATAACACACATCGCCTCCCTGATAGGGCGGGACACCTTATGTGCCCCGCCCTATTAGTTTACCCAATTCCTGACAGTGCAGATCCATATCACCGCTCTGGGTTTTTCTCCGCCCATTATAAATTCTCACAAAAATTCTCCTCTTTCTTTGTGCTGGTGGCCGTAAATTTGTGATTTTCCTCATTCCCCGTTGAAATCCCGGCGCAAATCCTGTATAATAACGCATAGTTGACAGGGGTATCCTCCCTGTCCGCAGCATTCGTACAGCTTCGGTTCAAATGTGCGTCTGCCAACAATTAAAGGAGGAAAATTGAATGAAAAAGATCCTTGCGCTGATCCTTGCGCTGGTCATGGCTCTGAGCCTGGTGGCCTGCGGCTCCAAGGACGACAACGACACACCCGATGACGGCAAAAAGACCAACACCATCAAGGTCGGTCTGATCTGCATCGGCGACGAGAACGATCAGGGCTACACCTACAACTTCATCCGCGGTAAGGAAGCCGCTACCGAGGCACTGGCTGCCAAGGGCATCAACGTGGAGTGGGTCATCAAGTACAACAAGGGCGAGAACGACGACTGCACCAACGCCAACATCGAGTGCGCCGAGGAAGGCTGCCAGCTCATCATCAACAACTCCTACGGCCATGAGCCCTTCATGCTGAAGGTGGCCGGCAAGAGCGAGTACAAGGACATCCAGTTCATCGGCTGCACCAACTGCGGTTCCCGTAGCGACGGTCTGGAGAACACCCATAACGCCTTCGCCAACATCTACGAGGGCCGCTATGTGGCCGGCGTGGTGGCTGGCATGAAGCTGCAGGAGATGATCGACAACGGTGACATCACCGCCGAGCAGGCTGTCATCGGCTACGTGGGCGCCTTCTCCTTCGCTGAGGTCATTTCCGGCTTCACCGCTTACTATCTGGGCGCCAAGAGCGTCTGCCCCTCCGTCACCATGAAGGTCCAGTTCGTGGGCTCCTGGTCCGACGCCACTGAGGAGGCCAACGCCGCTTCCGCTCTGTGCGATGCCGGCTGCGTGATGATCTCCCAGCATTCCGATAACACCACCCCCGCCACCATGGCTCAGACCAAGGGTGCTTTCCACACCGGCTACAACAACGACATGACCGGCGTTGCTCCCGATGCCTCCCTCATCGGCACCCGCATCGACTGGGCTCCCTACTTTGAGTACGCCATCGAGACCGTCTTCAACGGCGGTACCATCGATCAGGACTGGTGCAAGGGCATTGCCGACGGCTCCGTGGTCATGACCACCCTGAACGAGAAGATCTGCGCCAAGGGCACCGCTGAGAAGGTGGCCGAGGTGGAGAAGGCTCTGAAGGACGGCACTCTGCAGGTCTTTGATACCAGCAAGTTCACCGTCAAGGGTGAGACCGTCACCCACGCCTTCGCTCTGGATACCGACGGCGACTTCACCCCCGACGCCGAGGAGGCCGTGTTCGACGGCGCTTTCCACGAGTCCTACTTCCAGTCCGCCCCCTACTTCACCCTGCAGATCGACGGGATCGAGTGGCTGAACTCCGCCTACGGCAACTAAGCCTCTCCCTCCCCAGCCAAGCGGACAACAAGCTGTAAACTGAAAAAGGGTACGGCTGCACACAGGCAGCCGTACCCTTTTTTCGTGGTGGTATCTAAAAAATTTTTAGTTTTCCTGACGATTTGTTGATTTCTCCAAAAAATCAGCGACACTTTCTGCATAGCAGACGCCCAGTTTTTATTTACTTTTTCGGCTGCTTATGATAACATATTTGTATTATATATTGTCCGGAAACCGTACCGGGGCGGCAGCGCCCCAATTCACAACGAAAGGATGACAGCCTTGGAAACTGTTTGCGCCATTGAGCTGAGAAACATCACCAAACGTTTCGGCAGCGTCGTCGCCAACGATGGCATCAATCTGGCCCTGAACCGTGGCGAGATCCTCTCCCTGCTGGGGGAGAACGGCAGCGGTAAGACCACCCTGATGAATATGCTGGCCGGCATCTATTTCCCTGACGAGGGCGAGATCTTGGTAGAGGGGAAGCCCGTATCCATCCGCTCCCCCAAGGATTCCTTCCAGTACGGCATCGGCATGATCCATCAGCACTATAAGCTGGTGGACGTGTTCACCGCCGCCGAGAACATCGTGTTGGGTCTGGACGAGGGCGGCCGCCTGGACATCAAGGCCGCCAACGCCAAGGTCAAGGAGATTTGCGACCGCTACGGCTTTGACATCGACCCCACGCAGAAGATCTACGATATGTCCGTCTCTCAGAAGCAGACGGTGGAGATCGTCAAGGTCCTGTACCGTGGGGCGGATATCCTCATTCTGGACGAGCCCACCGCCGTGCTGACCCCGCAGGAGACGGAGAAGCTCTTCACCGTCCTGCGGAACATGAAGGCCGACGGCAAGGCCATCGTCATCATCACCCACAAGCTCCACGAGGTCATGGCTCTGTCCGACAAGGTGGCCGTCCTCCGCAAGGGCAAGTACATCGGCACCGTCAAGACCTCCGAGACTGATCCGCAGGCCCTGACGGATATGATGGTGGGCCACAGTGTGACCCTGAACATCGACCGCCCCAAGTACGACGCTCCCGTCCCCCGCCTGACCCTGAAGGGCATCACCTGCTACGACGGCGAGGGCGTAAAGCGGTTGGACAACGTCTCCTTCACCGCTTTGGGCGGTGAGATTCTGGGCATCGCCGGCATCGCCGGTTCCGGCCAGCGGGAGCTGCTGGAGGCCATTGCGGGCCTGCACCCCGTGGCCGAGGGCTCCATCCGGTTCACCCCGGAGGGCAAACCCGCCTCCGAGCTGGTGGGCAAGACCCCCATGCAGATCAAAAAGGCCGGCGTGGCCATGGCCTTCGTGCCGGAGGACCGTTTGGGCATGGGTCTGGTTGGCTCCATGGGCATGACGGACAACATGATGCTCCGCTCCTGGCGAAAGGGCAAGGGCATCTTCGTCAACCGCAAGGACCCCAACGAGCTGGCCATGCAGGTCTGGAAGGAGCTGGAGGTGGTCACCCCCAGCACCGACTTCCCCGTGCGCCGGATGTCCGGCGGCAACGTGCAGAAGGTGCTGGTAGGCCGTGAGATCGCCACCGCCCCCTCCGTGCTGATGACCGCCTACGCCGTGCGTGGTCTGGATATCAACACCTCCTACACCATCTATAACCTCCTCACCAAGGAGAAGATGCAGGGCTCCGCCGTCATTTACGTCGGTGAGGATCTGGACGTGCTGCTGGAGCTGTGCGACCGTATTCTGGTGCTGTGCGGCGGTAAGGTCAGCGGCATCGTAGACGGTCGCACCACCACCAAGGAAGAGGTAGGCCTGCTGATGACCCGTGTCGGCGGAAAGGAGAAAGCCGCTCATGAATAACTCGATGAAAACGCCCCTGATCCGTCTGGCCAAGCGAGAGGGCATGGACAAGCGGACGGTGTGGGCCATCCGTGTGGGCTCCATCCTGCTGGCGCTGCTGCTGGGCGCACTGGTCATCGCCATCTCCGGTGTGAACCCCTTCAAAGCCTACGGCACCATCATCACCGGCGCTTTGGGCAAAAAGACCGCCATCCGCCAGACGGTGAAGATCGCCGTCCCCCTGTTGGGCTGCGCCCTGGCCATCGCTCCATGCTTCAAGATGCGCTTCTGGAACATCGGCGCCGAGGGCCAGATCACGGCCGGCGCCATCGCCGCCTCCTACTTCGCCCTCTACTGGGTCGGTAAGGTCCCCAGCGCCGTGCTGCTGCTCATCATGGGCGCTGCGGGCGCCGTGGCCGGCGGCATTTGGGCGCTGATCCCCGCCTTCTTCAAGGCCCGCTGGAACACCAACGAGACTCTGTTCACCCTGATGATGAACTACATCATCATCGGTGTGGTCCGCTGGCTGCAGGGCGGCCCGTGGGAGGGTCGTCCCGGCTCTCAGATCATCCCCATGTTCGATCAGTCCGCTTGGCTGCCGGAGGTTTTTGGCGTCCACTGCGGCTGGATCATTGTGCTGGTGCTGGTGGTGGTAATGCACCTCTACATGAACTACACCAAGCACGGCTACGAGATCGCCGTCATCGGTGACTCCCTGAACACCGCCCGCTACGCCGGTATGAACGTGGGCCACGTCATGATGCGTACCATGTTCCTCTCCGGTGCCATCAGCGGTCTGGTGGGCTTCATCGTGGCCTCCGGTGCCAACAACACCCTGTATGACGGCGTGGCCAACGGCGTGGGCTTCACCTCCATCACGGTGGCATGGCTGAGCCAGCTGAACGCCTTCGCCATGATCGTCATCTCCGCCCTGCTGGCCATTCTGGAAAAGGGCGCTGAGACCCTCCAGACCGCCATGCAGGTGCCTACCTCCATCAGCGACATCGTCACCGGCATCCTACTGTTCTGTATGCTGGGCTGCGAGTTCTTCATCAACTACCGCATGATCTTCCGCCGCAAGCAGGCGGAGGCCCCCGCCGCCCCCGCCGCTGCGGAGTCCGATCAGACCGAGAGTAAGGAGGATGCGTCATGCTGAATACCGTGAATCTGTTCATTGCATTGGTGGTGGCCGCCATCACCTACGGCACGCCTCTGCTGTTCGGTACGCTGGGCGAAGTGCTGACGGAGAAATCCGGCAGCTTGAACCTGGGCGTGGAGGGCATCATGTTCATGGGCGGTGCCATCGGCCTTGGCGGTGTGTTCTACTACGAAAAGGCCGTGGAATCTCCCAGCGCTTTTCTGGCGGTGCTCATCGGTCTGCTGTGCGCCTTCATCGCCGGCGGCATCGCCTCTCTGATCTTCAGCTTCCTGACCATCACCCTCCGGGCCAACCAGAACGTCACCGGTCTGGCGCTGACCATCTTCGGCACCGGCGTAGGCCAGTATATTGGCGAGATCATGCGGATCCGTGAGGGCGGCTTCGTGGCCGTGGGCAACGACCTGAAGGCCGTATTCATCAGCTCCCCCTTCCCTCAGGCCATGCAGGATATCCCCTACGTGGGCAAGATCCTCTTCGGCAACAGCATCTTCTTCTATTTGGGGGTGGTGCTGGCCATCGTCATGCACCTGTTCCTCAACAAGAGCCGCACCGGCCTGCAGCTGCGCTCTGTGGGTGAGTCCCCGGCTACTGCCGATGCCGCCGGCATCAACGTCAGCCGCTATCGCTATCTGGGTGCCATCATCGGCGGCGGCATCTCTGCTGTGGGCGGCATGGTGTACATCACCACCATCGCCGGCTGCGTATGGAACCACGAGGGTCTGTCCGGCGTGGGCTGGCTGGCCGTGGCGCTGGTCATCTTCTGCCTGTGGCGTCCTCTGTCCGCCATTTGGGGCTCCGTGCTGTTCGGCGCTCTGATGATCCTGTACCTGCGTCTGACGATTCCCTTCATCCCCACGCAGCTGTATAAGATCCTGCCCTATGTGGTGACGCTGGTGGTGCTGATTATCGTGTCCCTGCGGAAAAAGCGGGAGGATCAGCCCCCCACCTCTCTGGGCCTGAACTACTTCCGGGAAGACCGGTAAACCGACCGAATATCCCCCGATCCTTCGGGGGATATTCTTCTGAAAGGAGTAATGATCTATGGCAAGCCTGCTGATCCGCAGCATCCGCTATCTGGTGACCTGCGACGATAAGGACCAACTGCTGGAGGACGTGGACCTCTACTGCGAGGACGGCTTCATCCGTCAGATCGGCCCCCATCTGGACGTTGCCGCCGACCGAACCATCGACGCCAACCATATGCTGTGCTACCCCGGTCTGGTGAACACCCACCACCACCTGTATCAGGTGTTCTCCCGCAACCTCCCGCAGGTGCAGAATATGGAGCTGTTCGACTGGCTCAAAACCCTCTACGAGATCTGGAAAAATCTGGACGAGGACGTCATCCGTCTCTCCTCCCTCACCGGCATGGGCGAGCTGATGAAGCACGGCTGCACCACCTGCTTCGACCACCACTATGTGTTCCCCACCCACGCCGGAGACCTGATCGGCGCCCAGTTTGCCGCCGCCGACACGCTGGGCATCCGGATGTATGCCTCCCGTGGCAGCATGGATCTCAGCGTCAAGGACGGCGGCCTACCGCCGGACAGCGTGGTGCAGACGGTGGATGAGATCATGACGGACTCCGCCCGGCTCATCGAGAAGTACCACGACACCTCCTACGGAGCCATGCACCGCATCGCTCTGGCTCCCTGCTCCCCCTTCTCCGTGTCGTCGGAGCTGCTGCGCCAGAGCGCCATTCTGGCCCGCCAATACGGCGTGCGGCTGCACACCCACCTGTGTGAGACCAAGGACGAGGAGAACTTCATGCTCCAGAGGGAGGGCATCCGCCCTCTGGAGTATATGGAGCGTTTGGGCTGGACGGGCAGCGACGTGTGGTTCGCCCACGGCATCCACTTCAACGACGAGGAGCTGCGGGTGCTGGCCAAAACCGGCACCGGCGTGGCCCACTGCCCCATCAGCAACATGAAGCTCTCCTCCGGCATTGCCCGGATCCCGGAGATGCTGGAGCTGGGCGTTCCCGTGGGACTGGCCGTGGACGGCAGCGCCTCCAACGACGGCTCCAGCCTCATGGAGGAGCTGCGGGTGGCCTTCCTGCTCCACCGCCTGAACGCCAGCCGCCGGGCCCCCACCGGTTACGACGTGCTGAAAATGGCCACCCGTGGCAGCGCCCGGCTGCTGGGCCGGGACGATATCGGCCAGCTGGCGGTGGGCAAGTGCGCCGACCTCTTTATGATCGACAGCCGCCGTCTGGAGCTGGTGGGTTCCTGCTTCGACCCCAAGTCTGTGCTGGGTACCGTAGGCGTCCGGGGCCCGGTGGACTACACCGTGGTTCATGGCCGTGTCACCGTGGCCCAGGGCCATCTCATGACGGTGGACGAGGAGCGCCTGGCACAGGATGCCGAGACCTGCTGCCGCCAATATCTGGCCC
>ULVR01003272.1_pt1 | contig 11885 bp, 10 predicted proteins | sample 1959601 | NCBI WGS metagenome assembly ULVR01 (sample SAMEA4835791, study PRJEB28245) | human gut metagenome | biome: gut microbiome; material: fecal sample | place: Denmark | collected 2008
TTTCTGCATTTGCACAACGGGTCGCCATAAATTTTACATCCTCTTTGCATGATTGGCGAAACATTGCACTTAACTCTGCTCAATATCGCTTTTTAATTTTCACAAGTTTAGCGCACACATGGGTAAATGCGATATTGTTAGTTGAAAGATATTTCACAACGTGATAAAATTGAAATCAAGCTATAATGGAAAAAAAAGATATACCATTTATCCGCTAATGGCATATAGAAATATTCAAGAAGGCATCAAAACATTATATCTATAATGGGAAGCCGTCTTTACAAGAATTTGTTTATGAGGTTTTAAATGATGGAAATGATGAGCTGGAGCGCTACTATTAGCCCCTGCGCCAAAGGATCAAAGTTGTTCGAATCATTTGATATGGATTTTTACAATGAAAAGTGTGCAGAGTACGATGCTTTACCGCAGACCGAAAAGGGAAAATACAAATCGCGTGATGCTTATGTTGTCATTCAAGGTGGTCCAAATTTAACAGCACTAAACAAGGCTTATTTAAAACTCAATAACGAAATTGATTCTCGATTGAAGGACTCAAGTATTCCCGAACGATTATCAATTGATCTTCTTATACAACAAAATGCTGTTCTCGATTTGCTTTCATCTTTAGAAAACGAAAACTATATTAAAGACATCTACAAAGAGAAGAAACATCGGGTCCGCAATGGTCTGAATACTGCCGATGCAATCGAGTTGATGGATTGCATCCGTCAGGGACGAAGCCTCTTAGACGCGGCCATAAAGGCGGATATGATTGCAAAACCGCTGATTGACTTTTATGCTGCTTGTGCATATGCATACGCAATAATCGTAGTGCATTCTCCCTTGCATAAGTCGATTGACAGTCTTAAAGGTTCTCATGGGCATACATATAACCATGCAACCGGTTGCATCGAATTTGGTGGAGATCTCCCCAGCGGGACTTTTTTAGATTTATTGTGTGCCTTGCAAATAAGTCAAATATGTGATTATCATTCTAATATTAGCTTGAAATATTCTTTAATGCCGTCTATCGAATTGGTTCAAGAAAGTAGCATTAAATTGTCGTTAGTAACATTGCTGTCTATGGTGCCAGAATTAAATGAATATTACACAAAAGTTGATACACAGAATCACTTGGTTCATAAACTGAGTATTGACACAGAAATTGTTAATTCAAGCATAACATATAATTTCTACATTGGGAATGGTATTGATAGACCCTCAAAGGAAAAGCTTAAGGCGGCTTTCAATGTAGATGATGCAGCTATTCGTGATAATCAAGGTGCCTATAAAGTAACGGTTTCATCGAGTATAATTTCGCGTATTACACCATGTATTTACCATGACCTTCGAGGACAGCTTTGGTATATCGAGTCACCCATAGAAGGTCTGGTCCTCCCGGAATTGTGTTTGCATTTTCTGATCATAAGCGCTCTATGTAACATCATGCGCTATTCTCCGCATAATTGGAGCAACATATTAACTAATAAAGTATCACCGCAATATTCGCTATTGATTAGCAAATATCTTCGCTTGTTCGAGATTAAATATCCAATGCTTGTTTCGGAATTAATTACAAATTATGTTCCCGTAATAGCTGAAAAGTAATTTATAGAGGTAATCTTATGTGGTCAAGAAATAAATATAGTGGTCCAGGTGGAGGGCTATATACTGGCCCAGGTGGAGGGCTATATACTGGCCCAGGTGGAGGTGCAAGTTCTGATCCAGGTGGAGGACTATATACTGGTCCGGGCGGAGGTTTATATACCGGTCCGGGTGGAGGACTATATACTGGTCCAGGCGGGGGATTATACACTGGCCCGGGTGGAGGTTTATATACCGGTCCGGGTGGAGGACTATATACTGGTCCAGGCGGGGGATTATACACTGGCCCGGGAGGGGGACTGTACACAGGATACGATTTAAACCCATATATGTCTAACTGGCCTCCTCGTAACTACCTACTAAAATATCTCATCACGCATGGATTTGAATACTATGCGAACTATCTGGAAAAGAATGGATATTAGAGAAGTAGTGTTAGTAACAGGTAGAAATAGCCCTACCGCCCTGTAGTTTAAACGTAGAAAGGCTTTCCCTCCATTACGCTTTTGCATTGAATTAATAAAAGTCTCATAGTGACTAAATGCCTGACATAAACAAAAGGCCCTCTTTCACAGTTCAGCGAAGGAGGGCCTTTTGTTTACTTACATCTCAGCAATTCTAATGCTTGTGCTAACGGTATTACTTTATGACATTTTGATTTTTTCGTATCATAGACTGGTTTCTTGCCGTTCGGCATTATAGCTACTGCATTTTCTGTCAGCACCGCGGCACTTAGTTCTGGTATGTAGCGATGAACCTTCCTCTGCCGGTCAATCTTGGCATGAGGCATGATAAGTTCCGCTGTTCCCAGCTTGATTTTTGCTTCTTTCGGCAGCGGTGAAAGCCACTTGTAGGTTTCGCGCTCAGAAGCAGTATCCCACATAGAATACTGGTAAACTCGGCCACCGAAGAAACTGTCCTGCTGTTCCCTATATTCAAAGTGTTCTGTCTGCTGCGTTACCATCTGCGCCACGCGGGCGGCATTCAGTTCCATCTCCTCTAAGTGGATGTACTCATGCCGTTGATGCTCGCAGTAGTAACCGCAGCTGATATTGACTGCCGCCGTTTCCAGATACGGTGCAATGTAAGATATATCACTGCACGAGCCATTGGCTGTCTCGAACCCAAACGAGGTAACGAAGTCTTCAAACTCGGGGTTATCGCAACGGTAAAACACGGCATCATTGCTGCCCCGACGGTCAAGTTCTACGATGTAGTTTACCTGCGGCCGCAAAGAGCCTCTTGTGAATTTCTTTGCACCTACACAGCCGACTTCTTCGTCCTCGCAGAACAGCACATGGCATTTTGCTGTGCGCAGGATCTGCAAAATCATCCAGACGCCACAGCGATCATCGCCGCCGATCCCCTGCGGCGACATAGCTACCGCCCCGTCTGCCGAATAGCATACCTGTTCGACAGGCTGACGGTGAACCGTGTCCATGTGGGCCACCAGCAAGACAGGAATCGTTCCCTCGGCATACAGGTAGCCGAGCTTATCGGTGACGGGGTAACCCCTGCTTCTCAGCTCGGCTTTCAGCGTCTTTTTTAGTTCCATTTGCGGCAGACGCAGAATGGTTTCAAGCATCAATTCTTGCATGGATTCCTCCTTTATGCGGCAAGGCCATTCATCTGATTTGGGCAGAAACGATTGGCACCGATGGAAAGGCAGTCACCATGAATCGTGCAGTTTCTGCATACACTTATCACTTGCTCATAGCAGGCAGGGCAAATTCCACGCCGCTCGCCGGAACGGGCAATTCCGATACGCGGCATACCGATAAACTCCTCTTCGCAGACAGTGCAGCGATAGCTGCATTCCTTACAGTAGAAGTAGTTATCAATATATCGCCCATATCCATGCACCGTTTTACCGCAGCCTTTGCAGACAAACATACTGCCGCATTCTGCACAGCGTATCGAGCGGTGGTCCTTCTGCTCCCCGCCGCAGCAGACACAGCGGGCCACGGAGCCAATCGTCATTTGGCCATAGTCGGTTTCCCCTTTCAGCAGAGATACAACCGCATATCCATACTTATAGTCGGGATAATGGTTGCTATCCGCCGCAGATTCGCAGTAAGGTTCGGTATCTTTTCCACGTTTGATTGACCACAGGTTCGGTTTGTCAAGGCACGTTGCAACAGCCTGCTGGACGATGCTGCGGTACAGGGTTTTCTGGTCTTCCAAATCCGTAGGGTACAGACGAGATTGCAGCAGAACATTGTCTTTATAGCAGAAAATCTCTCGTGTGATGCGCGGTGCTGTATGGAAGTCCTGCGTGTACTCGTCGCTGATTGTGAAAAAAATCATACTGACGGCATCGCCCATATAGGACTGGCAGCCGCCGTGATAACTGCCCCTCTCTAAGCAGTGGCAGGAACTCCAAGTGTTGTCGCGATTGGACATTTCAAGAAAATCGCAGGGGTGGATTGACAGCACCGCGGTTTTCTCGATATGCGCTGGGTTCAGGGCATCGGCCAGCCGTGCAAACAGCGCGTTGTAAGGTTTGACCGTGCGCATATAGCGGTTGTCCGGCTCACCTGCTTCCGTTTCTTCCTCAATCTGGTCAAGATGAAATTTCAGGCAGAGTCGATTGATGATGCGGCTCGCCTTTTGCCCCGGCGCGCACTTGATGCCGCCGTACTGCCTGATTGTGTCCAAGCGGTACTCGTTTGGTATCCGGGCATAGTCTGCGGTTGCCGCGCGCAGGGCGGTTTCAAAGTTTTCGTACACAGTATCATCCGTGCAGGCCCTGCGACCAAGTTCAAGGATGGCGGCGCGCGTTTCGTCCACTGTGATACGGTCGATTTCTCGGCGTTCCTCCACGCGGAACACGATTGCCAGTTCTTTCTCATTCCATAGCGGATGCCTGCGCAGGAGCTGCAAAAGCCCCTGCTTCTGTTCGTACCATTGCGTAAGGTTTGCTGTGACGCCTTCTTCTGAAAACGGCTTCTGATACTTGTGCATGACCTCGTAAAATTGCTGTTTGAGTTCGTCCATCATTGTAATCTCGCCTTTCTTGATTTTTTATTTTTAACGCCGGGCGGCGTCAAACCAAAATAAAAAAGCGAGAACAACTTTTCTTCGCTGCCAATAGCAGCACAAAAGTCATTCTCGCTTTATGCGGGGCATCCCCCAGCGGATAAAAAATGCCCGCAATGCACAGACCAGACAGTCAGCGGCATTGCAGGCACAAAGTACAAAAATAACAACGTGCGTCAGTGCAAATTGCGTTACAGGACACATAAATCACTTACAAGAGTATGATACCACAAATCGAAAGAAACGTCAATTTCAAAGGATATTGTCGAAAGAAATATTATAATAAATAGTGTATCTGTACATTCAGCACTAAATACCCTGCACACTCCAACCGCAATCTCAAACAGAATTCCATTAAACTGCCGCTAAATATCAAGTTTCAGAAGTTCTCTCAAAGGGCTCATCTACTTTCATGCGTAGGAAGCTTTACGGTCGTAAAACACTGGTAATAAAAAGTCCGATATTAGAAAGTTGAACGCAGAAATTTTAGAAAGCGCAAACCTTTAACACCAACGGCCTTCAAGCAAAAAACAGGTAACCCAACCAGTTCAAATCTGGTAGGCCACCTGTTTTTCTTATTTGCAAGACGCTAAATCTTTCGATTATTCATACTGGTGTGTTTTCTGGAAATTCATAGCTTCTCATCATCACTAATGTCGAATTATACATAGTGCGCATAAGCGACCGAGGGTCATCACAGAGCAGATGTACGTCGTCATCGCCTTCCTTAATCGATATGCATTCCATCAAACGCGATAATTTGGCGTTAGCAATATCATCATCTGAAAGGACGCCATCATTTTCCCGCTCTTTCATCGCATTGAGAGCAGTGCAAAAAGCATCAAACGGCACCTGCTTTGTCATACAACGAGAATTCAAAAGCGTAATGCGCTTATCCATTAATGCGTCGTCAGTATAAATTGGGGCTTTTTTTAAGAGTGTACGTGCATCATTAGTATTCGATTCAATGAAACGAACTTCGCTACCTTTGATAAACTTTGGCTCATTATGTAAAAGCAAGTTTTTACAGAATACCTTGATGTAATGCGGAACAAGGTCACACAGTTGATTCTTAAGTATCTGATCAAGGGCAGACCAAAACATATTATCAGTAAAGTTTAGATACTCTATACGCTCTTTTTTTATCCAATCCTCCAGTTCTGCGCCAGATGGAAATACTGCATGATGCTTTTGCATCCAGTCGATCACACATTCTGCCATCCACTCTGATATCGTTATGTGCTTATTAAATACAACTTGTGAATATGAGAAAAACTTGTTGATGAGATACTGATCCGCAGCCGCTATTCCTTTGGGGGTAATGCACAGAATACGCTTGCCTTCTTGTTCTCCATAAGTTAAGCATCGTATCAATTGATCAATCTCAAAACTTCCAAAACTGGTTCCTGAAAATGTGGCATCACGCATTAGGTAATCAATTCCGTCAGCATCTAGCTCAGAATGAATAATTTGTACCAGTAGCGGATCGGTTTCTGTGCGTTCCACATTTCCGATAATAATATCTGCAATTATGTTCGGAGCATATTCATCCTGGCATTCTTCAATAATAATTTTTCTAATCTCTGTGTTTGAGCAAACGACAAGCGCTCCAATCGCCTCGTGATGCCGACCAGTAGATTTTGACATCAACATTAATTTGGGTTCAATGGAGAAGCCATCGATTTTATCCCGGATATGCTGATTTAGGCAGTGGCAAAAATCGCTGTCTGGTAATTCCTCTAATGTCATTGGCTTATGATATGGGGCCTCGCAAACATGTGACAAAGGGTAATGCCCAATATCGTGTAACAAGCCTGCCAAACGAAGGATTTTCCGTTCTTTAGTAGTTAGGCCTAAACTGATAGCCATTTTGTCGGCAATATGCATTACCCCAAGTGAATGAATAAACCGCGTGTGTTCTGACCCTGGAAAGACCCAGTTTACGACACTTAGCTGTTTTATGCTTTGCAATCTTTTAAACAGCTGTGTCTCCATTATTTTCTTTTCAGCAGCTGTATATGGGATAAATCCATGCACATTATCAAGAACTTGACCCACAAATTTGATTTCTTCGTCCATAATATTTATTAAAACAGATTTTCAACCAGTTGATATGCGGCATCATTTACATTACGGTTATTTAAATGTGGTTTCCGCTTTTCCAATTCTTCAATAACTGCTTGCTTAGAAGCATTAAAACTGAGTACATTTCTGCGCAGATAATGCAGGGAAGCCAGACACTCAACCCAGTTACTAACCGAGTAGTTTCCTCTCTTATCTGAATTGATCAATTCGTGTAGTTTTCCAATACTGTCGGCATACTCTTTGGCCAAGTTCATTTTCGTATAGCTATGGCCATTTTCATAGTACATATCGTCCTGCAAGCTCTGTGAATACGGCCCGTGCAAATACCATCTAAATCCATAATCGCCTACGGGGACACCCATGTCTTGTAGCAAGTAAATTGCTTTTTGCATTTCCATACGTTGGTCAAAATTTGAGTAGTCAAAATCTCTTCCGTAAATTTCATTATAAACGGGGAGTAAATACCTATTTGCCATAAAAACTCCTCCCATCAATTACACGATCAAATTTTCATTCAAAAAAGGGTATATTTTATTATACACTTGCCGAGCTAAAAATGCAATATTTCCACTTGACAAAACGAGAATTTTGTGATATACAGCTCTCGCTTTATTATATGTAGTCTACATACCACGGTTGTCTATGGAATCCATTTGCCTTCCAAATCGCTTTGCCTACTGCGTAAAACTTAAATTTGATATAACCCGCTTGGAGGCGATGACCAGATAGCGCCATTATTTATAACTGTTTGCTTTGCCACTGTGGGAAGCGCCTCGCAGCATCGACCTCAGATATAGGTGATATTGACTTCCTGTGGAGCAGAGTCATTCTGTACATCATCCTACGTTGTTTCCATAATCCGTATCAACAGTAGCTCTGGACGATTGTCAAATTTAGCGGCGCTGAACGCGTCTCGTTTGATTTCCTCAAGCAGAACAGACCGGACATTTTCTGTATACTCATTAAAAAGATTCACACATCCAACGACTATGTGAAGGCAATGGCAAGGGCAAGATATCTGATGAGCATTTTGCCAAGCTGTACAAAAAATGTGAGTCAGCGCAGAAGTCGCTGGAAAGACGAGCATCGGAACTTCGCTATAGCATTGCGGGCAAGAAGTAAATCCGCAAAAATATAGACAGCTTTGTTGTTCTTGTATGTAAGCATACGTTCATATTTCCTGTGTAGCCATATAATGCCTCTTGCAATGATTTGTTTATCAGAATTATACCATATTACGTTATTAAGTTCAATCTTTTTCCATTTCAATATTCAGCCAATCAAAAACCTCCGGCCTATGCACCAATGTGCCACAGGTCGGAGGTTTTTCGTGTCAGATGATTTTCTTTGTAGCTGAGTTCTTCATTCTCAGTCCCAGCCAGCTTTCCAGCGTCTGTAAGTCACTGAACAGAATATCATAGATTTCATCGCTTACCAACGGCGTATGGGCCGCATACGCCGCACGGTAGCGGTTCAAGCGTAATGTCAGTTCCCGCAGCATGTCGATGAATGCAGCCTTTTCCTGCCATTCTTCTGTTCTCATAGAGTTTTAGGGGTATAACGCCCGAAATTCAGTTCATGGATCACCGACAAGATGGTTTCATCGTCATCCCAGTCGGCAGAAAATGCTGCCGGTGCATAAGTACCACTCAGCAAAACCTTCACTCTCCCCTGCTCAATGCGCAGGGTCACATCCTTGCGCCGGGCGCAGACGATGGCGAGATTTCCGATTTGCTTCATAAGGGTAAGTACTTCCTTTCTTACGCAGCCTGTAAAGCCATAGGCAGCACCTTACGGCTCCACAGGTCAACAAACTTTTTCACTTCTTCTGTAGGGTCACTGTTGTGGTCGCCGTGGATCTGTGCGATTTTTCCATCACGCACCTCCACAGTCACATACGGTTTTTTCGGTTCTTCCACGCGGCGGACAAATACGATCAGGCATCGTCCCTCTGCCACACGGTCAATATAGCTGCCAACGCAGTGGTGCAGCGCCCTTCCCTCGGCAACAAGCTCGTTGGCTCGCTTCGGGCAGACGATTTGCAGTTCCTCATTTGAAAGCGCTGCTTTTCGCGCAAAGCCTGCGTAGGCTATGCCGAACGCCCTGTTTTTCTGCGCATCGTTGATTTTTTGGATGCGCTCTGCTTCTCGGTCGTGCGCTGCCGCGCAGTTTTTCGGGAATAGCACCGACTTGTCCTTCATGTCATAGGCTTGCCTACGGCACATATGCAGGTAATCTACATAGGTTATTACCAGCGTTTCCATCGTCGGATCACGGTACACATTCGCCGGGCGCTTTTCCCAATAGATCGGAAGTTGGGCTTCCATATAGTGCATAAACTTTTCTGCTGTCAGGTATTGGAATATATCCGCAGGAATCTCCGACACCTTATGGTGAAGCTGCCACTGAAACAGTGCACTTCTTCCGCGCAGATGGATTGCCACATACGTCTGATATTTTTTCAGCAGCGGCACACCTGCTTTTTGCTCCTGCAGCACAGATACGTCCTGTTTTTCCACACGCAGGATACGGTGCGTTTTGGTCTGCATCTCATCCAGCGCATCACTGAACCCATCGCGGTATATAACATCTGCAGCAATGTTCTCAAAGCCCGCCTTCGTCAGTCGTTCGATCAAAAGCGGATGCCGCAAATACATTTTCAGATAGTGGCTGACCTGCATCGGGATAGCTGTCCGCTCATAGAATTGGCGCAGAGCACAGTATTCCCAATCCGTACCTTGCAGGGCCTTTTCAAGCCCCGGAAGATATACATCGCCGGTTTCTTCTGAAATAAAGCATTCCATTCCAAACAGTGCCCCCGGATGATAGCCGCGCCGCCAGTGGGTCACACTGTCATAGCCGCTGTTATAATAGTAAGGCTCAACGATTGCCTTTTTGCCGTCATCACTGCGGACAAATATGCGCATGACTTCATATGCAGATTTTCTGGCGGTATCCTTTCCCCTGGCATAAGACCAGTACAGCTTATAGATGCGCACCACAAGCTCCTGCGGGCTGACTTGCTGGATAACCTGACAGGTTTCCCTATCTTCATGGTAAGTAGCTCTTCTTCCTTGCGCCTTGGCTATGGCTTTCTGGCCGCATTTAGGGCAGCGCAGGACATCGTTGCTTTTTGGCCTTTTAATTACAGAAAACTTCTCGCAATAGGTGCAGTACGCCTGTGTTTTGGCGCGGCCATTATTGTAGTCATAGAACAGATAGTGCGGCATGATGTGCTTATCTGCCCAGCGCTTCAGGTTGGCGGGCGTTTGCGGCACACTGCTCATTTTGTTCAGAACTACAGTATCCCGCTTGTGGCGGCGGATTTTTGTCTGTTGGTCACGGATATCCTGCTGGTACCAATTCAGTTCCCACAGAATTTTCGTGGGATCACTTTTTGCTCCGATATACCTGGCAATCGTATAGAATCCAGCCTTTTTATAAAACACGCAGGATTGCAAAAAATCTCCCATGTAATAGTCTGTTAGGTGCTGCACCATAGCATCCCGCCACTTGACGTTACCCTCGGCATCGCGCTCCAGCGTGGCAAAGGTAACATTGCCCTGAAACACGACCCACTTTGGCATACGGTCGTTTGCTTTCAGCCGTTCGCATTCATAGAAGTAAACTGTCAGCACCCTATGCCCGCCGAGCAGCTTGACGGCGGCGGTGACAAGGTATTTCACCCGTTCCGTATACAGCACACCCGCATTCAGGCTGATGTGCAGCGGAACATTGGCTGCATGGCGGCAGGCTCGTTTGTCCAGTTTCATCCTGCCGCCTCCTCTGTACCGAAGTCACCGAAAGTAAGCTGTTCTTCATCTGCGGATTTCGGGGCAGGCTTGGGTGTTGCTTTCTTGGGCTTATCCTTTTTGCCTTTGCCGGCCTTGGGCGCTTTCCCATTGTAGGTCTTGGGGACAAACTTTTCTTCTGGTTCTGCGTCCTCCTTGGCATCGGCATCACGGAAATACTCCCGCGCCCACTGGTAGCAGAGTTCGTCCGGCACATCGCCGCCGAAACCGCCGCCCATAGGCTCTTCATCGTTGTCCTTCATTTCCTGCTCCAGATACTCCCGCGCCTTGCGGTTGATGTAGTGGAAGCAGTTCACCATCTTTTTCTTGGGGTTCATCACAAGACGGGCAAAAGCGGGGTCGGCCAGACACTCGGTCTGCACATCCTCCATAACGCAGAGCTTCATGTTGCGGCGGGTCAGGCGCTCGGTGTCCTGCGAGACGCGGTTCATAGATGCCTGCATCACGTCGTCATCCGACATGGCGGCAAGTCGGTCCAGCTCCTGCTGTTCCCGCAGTTTCCTCTGCGCCTGTTTGGCCTCCCATTCGGCTTTGCGCTTAGCTTCGGCAGCATCAAATTCAGCCTTTTTGCGGGCTTCTTCCGCCTCCTCCGCTTGCGGTTCCGGCTTTTGGGGTTCAACCGGCTCAAATTCTTCGCTGAAAGAATCTACGGTTTCACTGTCCGAGGATACCTCAAAAGCATCGTCCTCGGCATCACGGTTCATCATATCAATTTCAGAGAGTATACCCATTGTTCTGTCCTTTCTAAAAAAGGCAGAGAGCTACCCGATGGTAACTCTCTACCATAACTTTGCGCGGCATCAGGCCGCTTTTTCTTTTGCTTCTTCCTGCCGCAAAGCAAGCTGCCAGTCGTCTATGCCCTTGTAGGCAGTATTCCAGACAAGGCTTGTGCTTTGCAGCCCGGCTGTATGGGCAATTTGCTGTACCTTTTCGGCAGCTTCTGCCACATACTCATTCTCTGACTTGTCCATGTCATAGGCTTCCACGACCAGCTTGGTGCCGTTCTGTGCCATGCAGCGCAGTGCGGATTCCAAGCCGTTCAAGCTGTTCACCCCTGCCACAGCAACAAACGAGCGTCCTGTCAGGCAGTAGGCAATATCGGCTTTGAGCAGCCCTTCCGTCACATATACGGTCTTGGCAAACGGCTCGCCCACAAAATGCAGCGGGCTGCCGGAGGTCACGCCGTGCGGCTTGCCTACGGACGACAGCCAGATATACTTAGCACCGCTTTTGCCCGGCGGGTCATCCCTGCGGTGCAGCGGTGTGTCTAGCCGTATCTGCATACCACAGATTAAACCATCCATACCGACAGCCGGGAGCAGGATGCCCGCCGTGCGGCTGCCG
>ULVR01091785.1_pt1 | contig 11859 bp, 8 predicted proteins | sample 1959601 | NCBI WGS metagenome assembly ULVR01 (sample SAMEA4835791, study PRJEB28245) | human gut metagenome | biome: gut microbiome; material: fecal sample | place: Denmark | collected 2008
AGTCAAAGTCCCCTGCCTTACCGCTTGGCGATGGCGCATCATGCAAAACAGTATAGCATATTTTCCGCTGTTCCACAAGAGGTGCGCCGCATTTTTGCAGCTTTTTCTGTGTGCTGTCTGCCGCACTTGCGGCGGTTTGGGTCGGTTTTTGGGCTTTGCGGCCGGGATCCTGCGTTTTCCATATTCTTCCATGTTTTTACGAAAGGCAAGTTTTGCGGGATGCGTTTTTCAAAAAACACAGTCCGCAGGGGGCACAAGATTCATATTGCAAAGGTGAGATTTATTTTTTCCTGATTTTTCTTATTATTTTCTCAAAAGACTGTATTTTTTGTTGCGGTTCTGGTACACTGGATGTGATAAAAATAAGTTGAAGAAACTACGCCGATGTCCGGGCTGTCCCCGGGCGGGGCAGTGTCTCCATCTTTGTGAAGGAAAGCGAGGGGTCTCATGAAAAAATTCCTGAAAACGCTGGTGGTCGGGCTTTGCCTGTTCACGCTGCTGTGCTGCGCACTGCCGGCTGCATTTGCTGCCGACAAAACTTCAGGGAGCAAAAAGGAAGAGAACGTGTACGCCATTGGTATGGATGCCCAGGGCGGCATCTGCTCCACCGTGGTAACCTACACGAACCTGTCCGGCAAACTGGAGAGCACGCCCGAGCAGCCTACCATGACGGGCTACACCTTTGACGGCTGGTACACCGAGCCGGTGGGCGGCAGCAAGGTGACCACCTCCACCGTGTTCACCTCCGACGCCACCATCTACGCCCACTGGACTGCCAAGGTCGGTACTTCTACCGTGCCGCAGCCCACCACCCAGCCTGCCGTCCAGTGGCAGAAGTATGTAGGCCCTGCCCTTGTGGCCGGTGCCCTGCTTACCACCCTGCTGGTCGCCACCATGCTCTGAACACTGCTGTAAACACAATGACACTATTGAAGAAAGGGATCTTACCATGACTACTTCTACCATGAAAATGCCCGCCAGCTATTCCAGCATCGAAGCCGAGGAGATGACCTATCTGGACGGCGGCACCAGCAACGCTTATCAGGCCTTCCTGGACGTTGGCAAGGTGTTCAACTACATTGCCCGCATCTTCTCCGGTGCAAGCTCCATCATCAACAATGTTAACGTCATCTACCAGTCCTTTGTATCGCTGAACAGCCTGCTGGGCAGCTTCGGCAAGTAAAAGCATCACCCCAAAGTTCAGATCCGGGAGCCGCGCTTTTTTCGAAAAGTGCGGCTCCCGTTTTTCGTACACACTGTAATTCAGTACATTACTGCGCAGCACTTCACGTTCCAGAATTGTGAACAACTTTTTAAGTTTTTGGGGGGTCAGTGGCCGTTTTTTGGACATTTTTAATATATAAAGCAAAAAAATGCGATATTTTTTCAGCTTTATCTCTTGATTTTGTATCTGATTTGTTATATTACTGTTACAGTGGGTGTGCTAGAATAAGGTTGTTTATAAAATGCCCTTCAGACCGCGTAAAAAATCGTGGCGGCAAGCGTTTTTTCAGGTATTTTTGTTAAGTAATTTCGTAATCTTCGAAAACCTTTTCGTTCTTTATGATTTGGGAGTATGTACACAAATGGCAGATCGTGAACTGCGGCGGATGCACCGCGCTGAACTGATAGAGATCATCTATGCGCTGAAGCAGAGCGAGGACCAGCTCAAGGCGCAGAACGCCGCGCTTACCGCGCAGCTGCAGGACCGGCAGCTACGGCTGGAAAGCGCCGGTTCCATCGCGCAGGCCGCGCTGGAGCTGAACAACGTGTTCGCCGCCGCGCAGGCCGCCGCCGATGACTATCTGCACTCGGTGCAGGCCAGTCTTGCGGACACCAACGCCACCGCCGCCAATACCCTTTCGCAGGCGCGCAGCGAGGCCAAGCGCATTCTGGAGCAGGCACAGGCAGACGCCGACAGCCTGAAAGCGCAGGCGCAGCAGGAATGCGACGCCATGACTGCCGCCGCCGCGCAAAAACGCACCCAGACCGAGGCCGACTGCAAAGCCATGGTGGAGCAGGCCGAGCAGGAGGTGCAGCAGCGCTGGCAGGCATTTGACCGCAAGGCCAACGATCTGCTGGACCAATACCACAGCACCGACGGTCTGCCTTCGGAGGAAACATGAAAAAACGCGATATCCGGTTCGCTTCCATCCCTTCCACCGAGGAAGTGGCCGCAGAACGTGAGCGTCTTGCGTACCAGAGCCGCTACCAGCGGGTGCTGCGCAGTACGATCTATATTCTGGTGGTGGTGGCCGCAGCAGCCGTGCTGCTGGCTACGCTGTTTCTGCCGGTGCTTCAGGTCTCCGGCGACAGCATGAACCCTACGTTGAATGATAAAGACATTATCCTGCTGGTAAAATCCAACCACATTGAAAACGGCGAGTTGTGCGGGTTTTACTGGCAGAACAAGCTGCTGCTCAAGCGCATCATCGGGCAGCCCGGTGATGTGATCGATATGGACGTGAACGGCGTAGTCTCGGTAAACGGCGTGGCGCTGGACGAACCCTATGTGGACGCGCTGACCGTGGGCGAATGCGACATCCGGTTCCCCTATCAGGTGCCGGAAAACCGCTACTTCGTGCTGGGCGACCACCGTGCCACCTCCATCGACAGCCGCAGCAGCGTGATAGGCTGCGTTGAAAAAAGCCAGATCGTGGGCAGGGTTTTCCTGAGGATATGGCCCTTGTCCAGCTTCTCGTTGATCCATTGACCCCGGGAGGAGGTATTTCGTTATGAACGACATTCTTAAAACGTACATGGAGCGGTTCCGCGAGAACCGGCACACCCTGCGGCGCTACACCGCATTTGTGCTGGCACTTGCCATGATCACCACCCTGTTCGTCAACTGGCAGTTGCATGGCGTGGGCATCTCGATGACCGCGCAGTACCAGTGCGGCGAGGAGGAGCACACCCACACCGCAGATTGCTACACCAAGGTGCTCATCTGCGGTTACGAGGAAGGCGAGCTTGAAAATGCGGACGAGGTGGCCGCCGCTGCTGCGACCAGCCAGCCCACCGTTGAGGCTGAGCCCGCGCCGCTGGCACTGGAGCCGCAGATCGAGTTTGTGCCCCACGAGCACACCGAGGACTGCTACACCGAGGTGCAGACCCTGACCTGCATGGAAGAAGAGCACGTCCACGGTGACGACTGCTTCGACCCCGAGGACGGCACCCTGATCTGCGAGAAATTTGAGCATACCCACGATGAAAACTGCTATACCACCGAGTACGAGCTGACCTGTGGACTGGAAGAGGGCGAGCTTGTGGAGCAGGTGGTGGAGCCCACCCAGAGCGCCGAGCTGGCGGCTATGGCCGTGGCCGAGCCTGTGGCACTGGAGCCGACGGTGGACACCGTGGAGCCCATCTACCACCACCACACCGACGCCTGCTACGAGGAAGTGCTTACCTGCCCCCTGCCGGAGCATCACCACACCGTAGCCTGCCTGAGCGACACCTCCGCCGACGTTGAGACCCCCGAGGAGTGGCAGGCCGCCAACAACGAGGCCGTGATGACCGGCAACTGGGACGAGGACCTGCTCAGCGTGGCAAAGACCCAGCTGGGCTACGAGCAGAGCGAGAAAAACTTTGAGATCGACCCCGCGGACGGCGTGACCCTGCACTACTACTCCCGCTACGGCCAGTCTTACGGCAACCCCTACGGCGAGTGGGATGTGATGTTCCTCTCCTACTGCCTGAAGTACGCCGGTATCCCCCAGAGCGCCATCCCGCAGGAGGCCAGCGTGCTTTCCCTGCGCAGCTCCATGAGCGACATGGACTGGCTGCTGGACGGCGAGGACGGCAGCGCCGCCAATGTGGGCGACATCGTTATTTATAATAAGTACGTCACCCGCACCGTGGCTGTGGACAGCAGCGCCGATGGTGCAGCGGACGATCTGGACGACCAGTTCAGCATGGACGCTGAGGGTGAGAACGGCGCAGCGCTTGAAACTTCCGGCGCTTCTGCGTTGGATGCAGCCCCTGCCGCCGAGGATGCCCCCGCTGCCGACAGCGTGATTACCCCCGATCTCCCCGACACCGCTAACCCGGAGCAGCCCGCCGCAAAGCCGGTGGACAGCACCAGTACCTCTGCATCCGGCGCGGACACCCTTATCCCCAGCGTGGTGTCCCCCGCTGCCGAGCCGCAGACCACCACCGTGACCGACGCTCAGCCCGTGGAGACCGTGGGCATCGTGAGCGAGGCGGACGACGACACCCTGACCGTCATCTCCGGCGACGTGGACGGCAAGGTGGCTGAGGTCACCCTTTCCAACGCCGAGGTTCTGGCCGTGGTGGATGTTGCCGCCGCCCAGTACGCAGACGAGATGCTCTCCTCTGCCGTTGACGGCGCACTGAAAGCCCCCGATATGCTTACGCTGGCGGGTGAGCCCATGACCGTAAGCACCACGACCGTTGGCTCTGCCTTGGACGGTACTAATTATGTTACTGATTTCAAGATTCAGAAGCAGCAGGGCAGCCAATACGTTGATGTTGCCACCAGCGTTGTCACTGACCAAATGCACGGCTACCTTGAACTGAAGGATATTCCGGCTCAGGACATTGCAAGCCATGACTACAAGGTTAAAGTAGCTTTGCCGGAGGCTTTTGACTTGCAGAGCGTTGCTTCGGAAACTGGCGACTTGATCGATCCGAACTATACCGGTCCAAAGGGCAGCGTTTGTGGCACCTACCAGTTTGTAAAGGAAAACGGTAAGTGGTACGTCCTGTTCACCTATGACCGTGATTTTATTCATCAGGATCAGGTGTCGAATACCACCAAGGTCAGAAGTACAGTCAACTTTGATTTCCGGTGGGACCAAACCAAGGTCACGACCGGCGGGAGCAATGAGTTTAAGGTCAACGAAAAAGCAAAGGTCACCATTTATATTAAGCGCGAAGAAAGCACCACGCCCGGCGAGGAAAAGAAATTCAGTCTGGATAAACAATCTGCCGGGCTTAAGTACGACGGCAAGAATGCTTACGTTGATTACACTGTAAAACTTACCCTGAAGGAGGACAGAGCAGCCCCCCTGACGCTGACCGATACACTCACAAATCCGTCCGGGGTCACCTTCGACTATGTTGACACCTTCCTCCAAGTTACTGGCCCGGATGGTTCTGCGCCCGACATTTCTTGGGCAGATACCACAGGTAGTACGGGCAAAATGATCACCTTGGGCACTAGTGGTCAGACCCTGCAAAAGGGCACCTATACCATCACTTACCGCGTCAAGGCTGATAATTTTGGCAGCACAAGTTACAACGGGGACTATTTAAAAAACTTTATCAAATTTGGTGATGATGTAGAAGGTACTTCCACCTCTATCAAAACAAAGGATATTGAAAAATCGGGCAAGCTCAGCAAAGACGGCGAGATCATCACATGGACTGTCAAGATCAACAACGGTGACGTCATGCGTTATCTGCCTAGCAACGCTAAATTTACCGATACGATCGACACAGATCAGGAATTTGTTGCCGGTTCTTTCAAGGTCACAAAGACCGATGCAGACGGCAACAAGACCAAGCCCACAGCATCAGATGTCTACGACAGCACAAACAAGACCCTCACCTACCAGCTTGCGGAAGGCTTCAACAAGTATGAGATCACCTACCAGACAAGGGTCACAAAAGCTATCCCTCTGACCGGTCTGGATGTCAAAAACACCGGCAATCTGGAGGGCGATGGGCTGGACAGCAGCTCTGAAGGTACTGTCCACATCGACTCGGATGTTCTTACCAAAGAGGCAGTTGGTGAGCCGACTAATAATGGTACAGAGGCCACCATGCAGTGGAAGAGCACCATCAAACCGACAAATGTCAGCAGCTATATTTACTACGATTATAGCGGTACCGTGCAAGAAGATGCAACCGGTAAAAAATGCAAGGCGCAGGAGATCGACCTTGCCTCTATTGTGGTAAAGGACAAGGATGGGAATTCTGTTTCCGTTACGCCCGTCGCATGGAACTCCGGTGAAAGAGATGATTACGGCACGGATCTGGGTCTGTTTAAGATAGACTTTACAGACATTACTGCACCCGGTCCAATGACCATTACCTACACAACAAAATGCACTATCGTCCAGCAGCTGCCAAGCTACGGTGCAACGGTCAAGAACCACTGCCGCATCAATAATGGCACTGTGGCAACCGCTGAGCAGAAAATTACAAAAGGCTCTGACACGATAAGTTACTTCTATAAGTATGCTGGTGATTGTAATTGGACGAACATTCAGAGCGGCAGCGGCAGTACTACCCTGCAGCCCGGCCAAAAGCTGCCTTGGACGATCGAGCTCAACGCGGAGGGAGTGCTGAAATGGGAAAATGACACCAAATGGGTCATTACCGATACCATTCCCCGCGGTCTGGTTCTGGACGAAAGCAGCGTTCAAATCAAGAACTATGGCGTTGCCCTGCCCGCTACATCTACAGTCACCAAAAACGCAGACGGAACCACCACGCTGGTAATCACCATGTTGCCGGAGTCGTTCAGTTATACAAATAACGATGTGACTGAGATCCGCAAGCAAATCAATATCACCTACGACACTACGCTGGATCCTAAATGTACCGACATCTGGAATGACAATACCGCATCGTTTAGGAACGTTGCCGAGTTCAAGCGCAATGGCGAGAAGATAGGTGATACCTCCTTTACCGAAACAGTTACGCGCAGAGTTGTTGGCAAGAGCGGTACTTTTGACGAAACCACCGGTCTTTTGACCTATCAGGTCAAGCTGAACCCCTACGGTGCAACGCTGAACAATGGCACCGACATGGTTCTGCAAGACGTCATGACCGTGCCCTCTGATTTGTGGGCTGATGGGTCTGATACCAAGCGTGTAACGCTGGAAGGCATCTCTGTTTTTGATGCCAAGCTGCAGGCAGATGGTACGCTGGAAGCAACCACATGGCGTGCAGACCTTACCTGTGTAGCCGAAAATAACGTTGACACGTCCACCTACTATTTCAAGTACAGCAGCAATAGTAGCCACCAGCTTAAGGCATGGACAAAGGTACCCGATAGCACCCCGCTTGTGCTGGTTTTCCATTACCGAGTTAATACGGAAGGTCTGGTTAAAGGCACTACCTTCACCTTTGAGAACACTGCAGAACTGAATGGCAAGTGGAAGAACGAGCAATGCAGCACCAGCTTTACTTCCAGTTCGGGAGCTTCTGCCGGTATCGACTTCAACTCCAACCGCTTGACCATCGTCAAGTACTCCGGCACGCCAGACAAGGTTCTGCCCGGTGCAGAGTTCAGTCTGGAAAAGTATAACGCTACCACTGGATGGAAAGGCGAAAAAACTGATATAGTGACCAACACCAGCGGCAACGTAACGCTTGGCAGTCTGGACGTTAACACCTTCTATCGCTTGAAGGAAACACAAGCGCCTGATGGTTATCGGACACCGAATAATTACCATTATTTTGTAATTTCTGACAATAGTCACAGCTACACGGCCTCTGGCGTTCCCGACTTTAAGAGTACAGATACCTTTAGCGAGTACAAGTTGGCTGAAGGGCAGATGTTTGGCAGCTTCTACTACTACTGCGAAAACACCCATAATGACAGCTCTGACTACGTCCTCCCCTCTACCGGTGGCACCGGTACACTCCCGTACACAGCCGTGGGCGGCACAATGATGCTGTCTGCGCTGGCATATAGTTTTATCCACCGCAAGCGCAGACGTGAAAGGAGGGCAGATGACTAAGCTGCACTTCCCTGCCGGACGCCCGGGGCTGAGCCCCCGCCCGCCCAGCGCAAAGTTTACGCGATAGACCGAACAAAAACGACACCCCTACCCCCCCTGTACAAAAACACAGGGGGCGGCAAGGGGCAAAAAAGAAAGGGGCTTTTTCCATGAAAAAAGCAATGAAGAAACTCATGGCTGCGCTGCTGGCAGTTGCTATGGTTTGCGCCATGGCGATCCCGGCGTTTGCAGATGATAGTGGTGTTGCTGCTACCGCTGCCACTGGTACTGGTACTGGTAGCATTACCATCAATAACGCCGTTCCGAACCAGACTTATAAGATTTACCGTATTCTGAAACTGGAGTACCACGCAGGTACTAGTTCCTACCTTTATAAGGTTACTCCCGAGTGGAAGAGCTTTGTTCAGGCACATCCTTCGGATTTGAAGTTGGATGATAGCACTGGTGTTGTCACATGGGCAAACCCTAATACCAACAATGACAGTGATGTTATCCAGACACTTGCAAATGATGCAGGCGATTATGCTAAAAATCCCACTAATAATGTCCCTGTAGCTGGCTCTAAAAAGGCTCCCGGCATAACTCTTACATTTAGCAATCTGTTCCTCGGCTGGTATCTGGTGGTTTCTGATCTGGACAATGGTGCTATCTGCTCCATTGGTACTACCGACCCGAACGCAGAAATCAACGAAAAGAACAGCAAGCCCACTATCGAGAAGGAAGTTTACGAAGGCAGTAATTCTGGCTACAGCAATGATGCCGGCATTGGTGACACGGTGAATTTCCACACCAATATTTATGTGACCGATGGTAATCCCACCAACTACATTCTGCACGATACCATGACCAAAGGGTTGAAATTCGATTCTACGTCTGTTAAGGTCTATCTCCACCGTGATCGTGCCGGTTCCGCAAACATCTTCAGCGATTATCTCACCGCCGATACCGATTATGAGCTGGTAACTTCTACTTCTGATAAATGCACCTTTGAGATTAAGTTCCTCAAGCCGCTGATGCCTTACGATTCCATCCAAGTGACCTACAGTGCCACTGTTACCGCTGATGCAGAAATTGGTACTACGGGCAACGACAACGATACCGTTCTGGAATACGGCAACAAAAACTACACTGAGCACTCCAGCACCAAGACCTACGTCTGGGAAATGGGCGTGCACAAGTTTACCAAAATCAACGGTGCGGAAAAAGCACTGGAAAATGCTGAGTTCCGCCTGTACAAGAAGGACGGCGCAACCACTAAATACGCTGTGCTGACTAAAATCAAAGACGGCTCCGCTACTGAGAATGCTGAGTATAAGCTGACCGGCTGGACTGACACCGAGACTGGCGCTGCAAGGGTCAAGACCCCTGCTAACGGTAACATTAAGTTTGAGGGTTTGGACGCTGGCACTTACTATCTGGAAGAGACTGACGCTCCCGAGGGTTACAACACTTTGACCGACCCCATTGAAGTCATCATCGAGCGTACCCTGCCCAAAGATTCCGCCGAAGCCGCTATATTTAGCGGTCAGGCCATCAAGTACGGTCAGACAAAAGATACAACCGGCACTGACCATCTGGTACCCGTTGAGAACAACCGCGGCACTACCCTGCCCAGCACCGGCGGCATCGGCACCACCATCTTCTATGTGATCGGCGGCGGCCTGATGGTTGCAGCAGCCATCCTGCTCATCACCAAAAAGCGCATGGAGAACCGCTAAGCTCTCCTTTTCCCCGGCACAGAGCGGGGCCGCAAGGCCCCCTGCTCTGATCCTGAAACTATAACGTTAGGGAGTAGCCCATGAAAAAGAACAAAAGCACCATTATATTGATCCTCGTCTTTTTCGTGGGTCTATCCGTGATGTTATACCCCACCATCAGCGATTACGTCAACCAGCGCAACCAGTCCCGCGCGGTGGCAAGCTACGCGCAGGACGTGGACAAAATGACCGATGCGGATTACAGCGCCTACTTTGACGCCGCCGATGCCTTTAACGCACAGGTGGCCGCCAACGAAAACGCCCTCTACCGCCCGGATCAGCTTTCCGGCTACAACGAAACGCTGGATATTACCGGCACCGGCATTATGGGTTACATCACCATTTCCAAAATCGGCGTGGAGCTGCCCATCTACCACGGCACCAGCGACGGCGTATTGCAGATCGCCGCAGGCCACTTAGAGGGCACCAGCCTGCCGGTGGGCGGCGCGTCCACCCACGCGGTCATCTCGGCGCACCGCGGCCTGCCCAGCGCAAAGCTGTTTACCAACCTCGACCAGCTGGAAGTGGGCGATACCTTTACCATCACCGTGCTGGACCGGGTGCTCACCTACGAGGTGGACAAAATCTCCATCGTGCTGCCCACCGAGACCGATGAGCTGAAGATCGCCGAAGGCAAGGACTACGTTACCCTGATGACCTGCACCCCCTACGGCATCAACACCCACCGCCTGCTGGTGCGCGGCCGCCGCGTAGAGACCCCGGATCAGTACAAGCACCTCCGCGTTACCGCCGAAGCGCTTAAAATTGAACCCATTATTGTTGCGCCCATTATGGCGCTGCCCATGCTGCTGATCTTGCTGATCGGTATGCTGCTTTCCACACGCAAACCCAAGAAAACGAGAGGTGAAGAACATGAAAAGCATTGATTTGCGTCATCGTCTGGCGGCTGTACTGCTGGCTATGTGCCTTGTGGTATGCTGCGCCCTGCCGGCGTTTGCCACCAGTGCCAACATTGTGCTGGGGCGTCTGGGCTCGCTCCACGTCCGTCTGTACGACACCCACAACGATGTGCCCCTGCGCGGCGGCGAGCTTACCCTGTATCAGGTGGCCACCGTCAAACGCACCAACGGCAACCTGTACTTTGACTATACCGGCGATTTTACGGGCTGCGGTGTCGTGCTGGGCGATCTTTCCGACAGCACGCTGGCAGACCAGCTGGTAAAGTATCTGCCCGCTGTGCCCGCCATTGCCGCCCAGCAGGACGTGAACGAAGAGGGCTATGCCAACATTACCAAGCTGCCGCAGGGTCTGTACTTGGTCGTGCAGACCGAGGCATCCCACGGCTACGAGGCCATCAAACCCTTCCTTGTGTCCATTCCCATGCCCGATGGCGACAACTGGATCTACGATGTGGACGCCACCCCCAAGGTAGGCGCTACCATCCCGGAAACGCCGGACACCCCCGACACCCCGGATGTGCCGGATACGCCCGACACACCGGACACCCCCGATCTCCCGGAGCAGCCGGACACCCCGGATACGCCGGTGAGCCCCGGCACACCGGATAACCCGGTAAGTCCCGACAGCCCGGACAACCCGGTAAGCCCCGAAAATCCGGATAACCCGGTCTCCCCTTCCAACCCCGATAAGCCTGTTCTGCCCCAGACCGGCCAGTTGAACTGGCCCGTGCCGGTGCTGGCCTGCAGCGGCGTGCTGCTGTTTGCCGCAGGCTGGGTGCTGAACCGTCAGGGCAAAAAGGAAAACTGACTTTGCACTCCTTTCTTTTCGGCACAGCGTGGCGTTGTGTACCGAATTTGCTCCCCCGCAAGGGGGAGCATTTTTTGTGCCCTTTCCCCTGCCGGGCGCAGCACGATTTTGAATGCGCTCCGCGTTGCTCTGCGCATAATCAGCGGAAAATATATTTTTAATTTGCAATTCTGGAAAATCTGCGGATTTTCCAGAATTGCCTTTTCACGGGTGGGGTTTAGGCACGAACCCTCTCAGGCATCTCGCTTTGCTCGATGCCAGCTCCCCCGAAGGGGGAGCTTTTGGGGTGGAGCTGGCGAACGCAGTGAGCCTGATGGGGTACACGCAAAAGAGCCGCTGTACAAAAAGTACAGCGGCTCTTGTTTTATGCAATCTGTATTAGGTTTTTACTGCTGCTGGGCGGCCCTTTTGGCTTCCAGAGCCAGAATGGCGTCGCGGCGGCTCAGGTTGATGCGGCCCTGCTGGTCGATGTCGGTCACCTTGACCACGATGGCATCGCCCACGGCAACCACGTCCTCTACCCGCTCCACGCGCTTGGTATCCAGCTTGGAGATGTGCACAAGGCCTTCCTTGCCCGGGGCGATCTCCACAAAGGCACCAAAGTTCATCAGGCGGGTCACCTTGCCCTTGTAGATGGCACCGATCTCGGGGTCCTCCAC
>ULVR01058272.1_pt1 | contig 11835 bp, 8 predicted proteins | sample 1959601 | NCBI WGS metagenome assembly ULVR01 (sample SAMEA4835791, study PRJEB28245) | human gut metagenome | biome: gut microbiome; material: fecal sample | place: Denmark | collected 2008
TGCCGGTTCCGGGGTCGGGGTGGGTTCTGCCGTGGGCTCCGGCGTTTCGGTCGGGGCGGGCTGCTCCGGCTCGGCGCTTTGTTCCGGTTCCGGGGTGGCGGCGTTCTGCTCCGGCAGAGCGGTATTCTCCCCGGAGGCCGTTCCCGACTCATCCTCCAGCAGCTCTACTTCGTCAGGTGCGTCGGGCAGAAGATCCACCTCGGCGTATACAGGCAGGGCCATTGCCATAACCAGGCAAGCGGTGACAAGCAGCGCTGTCAGCCGGCGCGCCCAACCTGTTGTGTTTTTCCCTGTTCTATTCAATCTGCTCACTCGCCTTTCGCGCTGGCTTGATGAAAGCACATTGTTCCACAGGGGATCCCTGTGGAACAATAAAAGAAGCCAGCTTCTTTTACTTGCGCAACCGTTGCCATGTTGTTTTCAAAAAAATTACGCATCGAATCTTCTCATTGCGCATTTACTTTTCAGTGTTAAAGTATAGCACCTTTATACCAGAAAGGCAATACAATCCACGTAAATTCCTGTTTTTCAGCACTTTTACTGATTGCGTTTTCCTCCAATTATACAATGTATTCAAAGCCTTTGTATAATTTATTCCTGATTTTCTTTTTGGCAGCGGTCCCTTTTATATACTTTGACCGCGCGTTTATGATCCTCTGTGCACACAGAGCGCAACTTTGCAGCAAAATTCGCCTTTTTTGTTGCATTTCCCTGTTTTTGCGCAATTATTTGTTTCGCATGCGCCTGTTTGTGGCGGGGCCTGGCTGCTGGGTGGGCGCCTTGTGGGAGGGATGGCAGGTTTGCGGCGCACGGTTCCCGTTTTTTTTGCGGCGCGATGGGTACACCGTGCCCCTGCAAACGGTTTGCGGTGTTTGCGGCGGCGGGTGTGTGTTTGGTGGATTGCACGCCCGCCAACGGGACGCCGTTCTCCCTTTACAACGGGGTGCGGGTTTGCTGCAGATATGCCATTCGCTTTTTTGTCCCCCCTGCCCCGCCCCTGATTCCCGGTTCCCCCTTGCCGATTTCTATTTGCGCCAGCTCCTGAGGTGCATCTGAGAGCAACGAAAATAGCGGATCTTTCGCAAGCACAAAATCCGGCTGCGTTTACTGAGGCAGACAAGCTTTTTGACGTTTCAGATAGGACTAAGGTGTATCTGAAAAGTCGAAAATTTAGTCTATTTCTACAAACACAGCGGGATTTTGCGTTAAAGTGCCTTGGAATCCACAAAGGATTCCTGCGGCTCTCTGCCTTAAATCCTGCTTGTGTTTGCGAAATATCCGTCATTTTCTTTGTTTTCAGATACACCTCCAGCTCCCAGCTTTCAATCTATCCTGTGTAAACTGCAACCCCTCACGCGCCATTCTGTGCGGCACTTACCTTATAATATAGGGGTGCTACCCTGTGTAAATTTGCAACTGATCTTTTTGAAGCAGCTGTGAGCTGTTGCAATTTTGCACAGGGTATTGCCCGCATTCTGTGCCGAACATTCCCGAAACGTGTTGGAAAAACGCACAGGATTGCCTTGTTTCCCTATGCCGCTTACCGTTGGAAAAACGCACAGGTTACCCCCGGAACAGTTGCATTTTACACAGGGTATTCCCGCTCCCCTGCCCCGCCGTGACCCGCGTACCTGTTGGAAAACCACACAGGATAGGCCCGTTCCCCGTGTTGCAATTTACACAGGTTTGGCTGTTTTTGGCTTATTTGCAACTTTACGCAGGTTGCTTTCCGCACAGGAAAATGGTGGTGGAATGCACAGGCTGCAGTTGGTTGAACACACAGGTTTGCGTTGTTAAATTACACAGGCTCTACCTATTACTAATATAGAACTAAACAACTAAGCCATAATAACAACCAGAGGTAAGCCGGGAGATGGGGGAGAACGGGAAAAAATGGGTGTTGCCATTCCATCAGGTTACAGAACTCTGAAACAGCAGGACAGGAAAGCACAATAAAACCCTGTGTAACCTGCACCCGGGCTGCAGCCCCCACAGGATATATGGCAAACCACAACGCGGGTGTTGCATTTTACACAGGGTAATGGCGGTGAAACCCTGTGTAAATTTGCAATTCTTGCGCTGGACAACAGGATGTGCTATAATGTTTAGCATGATGTGCGTGACCACCCGGGATACAGCAACCGATATAGGAGGCCCCTGCTTATGGCGGCAAGTAAACAGAAAAAAGATGATCCGTTTGTCGTTACGTTTGAAGAACGCGGGGACCAGACCATCGTTCGCAAATCCAATGACCTTGTACAGATGACGCGCAACAACCTGACGCTGAGCCAGCAGCGCCTGATGTTGCATATTTTTTCGATGATTAAGCCGGAGGATACGGACCTGCCCTCTTATGAGCTGAGCATTTATGATTTTATCAAGATGACCGGCATGGACCCGCACAGCGGGGCGCTGTACAAGCAGGTGCGCAAAAATATTGAGGAGCTGGCCAACGCGCCCATCCAGTGGATCAAGAATAACGGAACTTCCACGGTGGAAACATTCCGCTGGATCGATAAAGTGCGCATTGATGAGGGCCGCGCGCGCATGACCATCACGCTGGATCCGGTGCTGAAACCGCACCTGGTGCAGCTGAAAACCCTGTATACCACCATGGATGTGACCTACACCATGCTGATGCGGTCCACCTATTCCATCCGCATTTACGAGCTGTGCAAGAGCTACCAGAGCCTGTACCTGAAAAAGAAAGCGGCCGGGGAACCGCTGGTATGGAACCTGAGCATGCTGTATGAACAGCTTTCGTATACGGCCAACCGATGGTCGGATTTCCGCCGCCTGGCACTGGAAAAGGCAAAGGCGGAAATTAACGAAAAGACGGATATTATTTTTAATTACGATGTGTACGAAAAAAAAGGGCAGAAGGTTCTTTCGCTGGTGGTAACGATTGACCCGGTGGATGATGCCGCCGCACAGGCCAACCTGGACAGCATCAACAGCACAGTGCGCAAAAAGAGCAAAAAGAAGGGCCGCCCCACCGTGGCGATTGAAGATTCGCTGCTGGATGACCCCAGCGTGATCACCTTTGATTATGTTTCGGCACCGGAAACAACGATCCCCTATTCCTTTGGACGCCACCGCACCGAGCTGCGGGAGGAAATTGTTGTGAAAGCGCGCATGGATCAGCTGCGCGCGGAGATTACGCCCGAAGAGCTGCACGCGGTGGAAGTGATCATTGATGTGTTGGCTGATGCCTGCTGCACCATCCAGGCAGGCGATGGCGAGCAGGACGGCGGCAACAAAACGGTGTTTGGAAAGATGAATGCCATCATCCTGGATTGCGGCGGGCTGACCAGTTGGCTGGCCGGTGTGGCACCCCGTTATGCACAGGAGATCATTCCCCGGTCGCAGACGATGCGCAGCCCGGCGCGGTACCTGAACAAGGTGCTGCGCGAGGATATGGATAACTATCGCATTTATATTTTCCGCAAGGCAAAGCCGGCAGCAGAACCCAAAGAGGAGCTGTTGGAAGCGGAGTACCATGTGATGGACGAGCCGGTGCAGCAAACGATGCCGGAGCCTGAGCCGCCCAAGGTAGAGCTGATTCCCGAAACGATTGTAAAACGGCAGGATATGCGAAAAGAGTTTGCAAAGTTTGTAGATGATGGATACCTGGAAAAGACGTTGACGAGCGGCCAGCGCGGCGCTTACCACGAAATTTACCGCCACCTGGCAGCGCGGTGCGTGCCATCGCCTTCCAGCCTGCGCAATGGGCTGAAAGACGAAATGCGGCTGCATTACCTGGCCTGCATGAATGAAGTGATTGAAAAGTATGGCAGCCTGACCCCATTGATGGAAGCTATGGCGCATGAACTGGACTTTGATGTGTTTTGGGCAAAGGCCGCCAAGGACCCCAACGTGAATAACCCGATGGGGCTGTTCTACCACATTATTGAAGAACGCGCGCTGAACCCGATCGGCACCATAATGAACGACCAGGCACAACGGCAGAAGGTTGCCGCCAAGGAAAAAGGTGAAAAAGATAAGTGGCACAACGAAAGCTGGATGGATGCTTTTGAGGAAGATATTCCGGATGACAGCGAAGAGTAATTGAGATGAAGCGGAGCGGAACATCCGGGAGCGCTATTATAATAATGTAAGCAGCGGCTGGCAGATTGCTGGCCGCTGCTTTTTTGTTGGGGTGCAGCTGAGAAATGGAAATATCCGGCGTTTTTTGATTTCAGATAGACCTTGGGCAACACCGCACAATTCCCGCCTGACGGCTTAAGCACCGCTCCGACGGCTGCGGCACGGCATCTGCGTTGCCAAAATGCTCGATAAGACATCCAGTATTATCTGCGCTTTTGGCCTAGCAGCTACCGCACCTCGCTCGCCGTATCGGCACTTAGAATTATGCGGTATTGCCCTTGGGATAATAGGTGAGAAGGAAGGTGCGTGAGCGGGAATGCCTGGATGAAATGAAGAAGGATGGGAAGGAAAAGCGGCAGAGAAAAAGCGTGAACAGCAACGAAGAGATGCCTACATAATATTCGTCAAAATATCCGTTGACACACGCGAAGCATATGATATAATAGAAGCTATAACAGCAACGAAGAGATGCCGCACGGCATGGGGTGGCCGTTTTTGCAACCCGCGGTATTGCCTTAGATTAAGATACCGGCGTGCGGTACCGCAAAAAGAACCGAACAAAAGCCAAAGATTAACCAACAGCAACGAAGAGATGCCTACACAAAGGCGCTCGCAAGGAGGAAAACAATGGGGTATTGTATCTCAGTCTGCATTGAAAAAGGCGGCGTGGGAAAAACCGTTACCGTCTGCAACCTGGCGGCGCTGATGGCGCAGGACGGCAAGCGGGTGCTTGTTGTGGATATGGATGCCCAGGGCAACTGTACCTATACCCTGACGGGCGCACGTGTAACCGATAATACTTTTGACCGCGCTGGCGTGTATGATATGTTCCGTGCCTATGGCATCAGCGGCACGCAAAACTATATTTCCCGCACGCAGTTTGATAATATTGATATAATTCCGGCAAATGGCAACACCCCAATGGCGGCCAAGCAGCTGCAAATCCTGGAACAATCCGAAAGCACCAGTATCAATATGTTTTTGGCCATGTGCCTGGCACAGGTTGCCAGCGAATATGACTATATTTTGATCGATACCCCGCCGTCCCGCGATGTAATGGTGACCAACGCCCTGATGGCCAGTGACTTTGTGCTGATCCCCTGCGTGTGCGATGACTACAGCCGTGACAGTGTGTACCGCACTGTGGCCATGTGCCAGCAGTTGGAGCACGATGAGGGCGAAAAAATTGATGTTTTGGGCATTATCCTGACTATGGTGGAAAAAACTGCCCTGACCGAAGTGATCCGCAATGAACTGCGGGAAAGCCAGCTGGGCAGCAAGCTGTTTGCTGCCGAAATCCGTAAGGGACAGGCTGTAAAGGATAGCACCCGCCTTGGTGCGCCGGTTGTGCTATGTGCACGCAGCAGCAACCCGGCAAAGGATTATGCAAAGGTGTATGCCGAGCTGAAAACGCGCGTTGAACAGGAGGCAGAGTGATGGCAAGCAAACTGGACCGACTGCAGAAGAAAGGCTTTAAAGTAAACGAAGCAGCGTTAAGTAAGATCGCGCGCGGCGACCAGGAGCCGGGCGGTGAATACAGCGAGATCAATATCAATGATATTGAAGAAAACCCGAATAATGCTCTTTACCGTGAGCTGGATACCGAGGAAGATATTGCGCTGCTGGCCGATGATATCCGCCGCGCGGGGCTGCTGCACAACCTGGTTGTGTTCCCTAAGACCGGTGTTGGCGGAAAATATGTGCTGCTTTCCGGCGAGCGCCGCCTGCGTGCGCTGCGCCTGTTGATGGAGCAGGATAAACGCGAGCAGGAAGAAAAGCAACTGCCCAACCGCATGAGTGAATGGCAGAAAGTGCAGTGCAAAGTGGTGCGCAACTTGACGGAAAACGAAAAAGTTGTGTATATTGACAGCGCAAACCTGCAAGTGCGCGGCGGCATCAGCAATGAACGTGTGATGCGCCAGGCGGCGGCGCGTTTTGTGGAAAACCTGCAGAAAGCACCGTATAACCTGAGTGCAGCGGAAGCGAAAAAAGCGCTGAAAGAGGTCAGCCCGCTGAATTCCCGCACGATTGATAAGGCGCTTTCGATTCAGAATGATCTCAACCCTGATCTGCGCCGCTTGCTGGATGAGGAATTCCTGAACCGAGCCGAGTGCGAAACCTATCTCCGCCTGACCCTGGAAGAACAGGCCCGTGCAGCCGCAGTGTTTTTGAAAATCGCAGCCCTTGACCCACGCAGCCATGAGCGCCGCGCCATTAAGGATGCATTGACCACCGCCATGTTGGATGTAGCAGTGGAACGCCGCAGCATGCAGGAGCGCGAGAGCGTATTTGCAGCAGCGTTGCAAAATGCACAGGATGCAATCGGTCAGGCCAAGACGCAGGAAAACAAGGCGGCGGCAGTAGATAAAGACCACAACTTTATTTCGGCCAAGCTGCCCACCACGGCCCGCAAACTGCGTAAAATTGCAGCGGCAAAAAATATTGAAGCTAAGATCCGCAGTTATACGGCAGAGGACCGCAAAGCAATGTCGGACCAGATGCAGGAGCTGATTGCGGCAGCGCAGGAGCTGAAAGCACTGATTGATGCTGTGGAATAATCCAGATCCACGAAAGCAGCAAACAACAAAAATCCATGCAAATAGGAATACAGGAATCCACGATATGAAACAGCGAATTGTCATCCGGCTGCACCTGGCTGTGCGGGCAGTGCTGCAAAGCGAAGCGGACTGGCGCGGCACGCGGCTGGGCACCCTGACATCGGAGCTGATCCATGAACAGGCTGCGAAAGCGCGCCTGTGCGGGGTGCAGAATTACGAGTTGAACCCCGTCAGCAGCCGCTATGTTCCCGTTACAAACGGGACAAAATATAAGCAGACATCTGGCCTGGAGCAGATCTCCATCTATCTGAATGATGAGGATATGCAAACCCTGAAAGAGCTGGCACTGGCCAACGATAGTGTGCGTGTGATCAACGGCAGGCAGGCAATCACCTACCGATATGTTGTTCCCGGAATGCTGCTGAACGACCCGGTGTTTACGGGGCTGACAGAGCAGAACAGCACGGCAGGGTAAGCACTTCAAAATCTTGAGGCAATACCGCATAATTCTAAGTGCCGATACGGCGAGCGAGGTGCGGCAGATGCCAAGCCAAAAGCGCAGATAATACTGGATGTCTTATCGAGCATTTTGGCAACGCAGATGCCGTGCCGCAGCTGCCGGAGCGGTGCTTAAGCCGCAAGGCGGGAATTGTGCGGTGTTGCCTTGAATAAATCAAAGGCGGCACCGCGTTTTTTGAAAGACGCGGTGCCGTTTTGTATGCAAAGTAGCCTGAAAATACTACAAAACATAAACCTGTGCGAAATTACAACAAAACGGATAGAAGGTGAGAATAGGAAAAAGGAGAAATATGTTGGAATTTTACACAGGTTTACAGAGCAAAACATGAGGAAAAGCGCGATGCAGCGTTTGCGAAATAAAGCGAATTTTGGGTGAATCAGGTGCGGGGAACCAAAAAAGAGGGGAAACCTGTGTAAATGGCAACAATCTGCAGGGTGAATTACCTTTTTATAATACGACAGGGATAGTAATACCCTGTGTAAAGATGCAACACTGTACGCTGCGAAAGGGAAGAGTTGCAATTTTACACAGGGTATTGGTTATTCTGTCAGGCGGAGTAGAAGGAAAACACTAAAAACAAAATGGCATATATGAGCCGTATTATACGATTTGGAATTAAAACAGCCGACCAAACGATGGGATTTGGCGGGATAGGGAGAAAGGCGAAAGTTGATATGGAGAGAGCGAGGGCAGAGGTTGGCATGCTGCTTGATAGACAAAAACGTGGAAACGTGATGTGAAATGGCGGGAATACAACGCTATTTTTGTATTAAACTTATTAAATAATACAATTTGTATTTCAGTACAGAGAATCTCTTTGGAAACCAAGCGGGAATAATTTGACGATTTAAGCAATAGTAGATGGCCTGCAACTTGAGAAAGTATTGGCAACACCGCATAATTCCCGCCTTACGGCTTAAGCACCGCTCCGGCGGCTGCGGCACGGCATCTGCGTTGCCAAAATGCTCGATAATGTCGGGTTGCGGTACCCGCATCGTGCTTCGGGGGCAAAAGCCCCTCGCACTCTGCGACCGCTGCCCCTGCTTCGGTTCGCTGTTTCCGCCACTGGCGGCGCTCACCTTTGCAGCATCCAGTATTATCTGCGCTTTTGGCTTAGCAGCTGCCGCACCTCGCTCGCCGTATCGGCACTTAGAATTATGCGGTATTGCCTATTACCTTCGCATCGGCGAAAGACAGTCAAAATAAATGCGGAATGGTTAGTAGCAAGGAGAAAATGACTGCCGGACGCCACGGAAATCGGGCAGCATAAAAACATGAATTTTTCAGATACACCCTAGAGGCAGCCTGTGGAATTCACCCTTCAAGCATTTGTGGTGACAGGTGTAAACCGCGCCCGGTCCTCTCCGCCGCTCCGCGGCATCTTTCCACCCCGCGGGGAACTGCCCTCAAGAGAAGCATCGTCTCCTGCAAATGTTTTAGCGGGCACAACACAAACCAATAAGGTTCTCCGCGGCGGGAAGGGAAAATCCCGCCCCACAGGTTGTTTATGGGGTGGATGTGTGGGATATAATAATCCGCAGGGGAAAATTCCATCCTACCACCCTGCACAAAAATCCATCCCAGGCCATCATTCCAACCCACCAAAAATCCAGAATGTTCCCCCGTCCGAACCACCCACTCGCAAAATAAAAGCTACCCGCCGATCCTAATAAAACGCTCAACCCCCTATCCTAGGGTGTATCTGAAAAGGCGCCCCAAATACGCAAAAAGCTAACCATCATTCTGTGATTTTTGTCTTGCCCTTGGGGCAAAAGGGCTTTATACTAGTATACAAGTGGTAGTCTGCCCCAGTGTAAGGGCAGGCAGAAAGAACGGTTTTGCCCTGAACACGGATGGGGGGCTGCAAGATGTATAAACTGATTATTATTGATGATGAAGAGAAGATTGCCAGCGGAATGGCCCAGCTGTTCCCCTGGCAGAACATTGGGTTCGAGGTGGTGCAGGTGTTCACCAGCGCACGCAAAGCCCTGCAATATATTGCCGAAAACCCGGTGGATGTGGTGCTGACCGATATTGAAATGCCGGATATGAACGGCCTGGAGCTGAGCCATCGGCTGATGGAATGCCCCAACATCCAGAAAATATTTTTCAGCAGCTACAGCAATTACGAATACTTCCGCGCGGCGCTGCAAAACGGCGTGGCGGATTACCTGATGAAACCGGTGGCCTACAGCGCCCTGCTGGAATGCTTTGAAAAGGTCAAAGCCCGGCTGGATGCCCGCAGCGCCGTGCAGGAAACCGCCCCCAAGGCCTATTACGACCAGATCGTGTACGATGTGCAGCAATACTTAAAAGATAATTACCGCACTGCCACGCTGGAAGAAGCCGCGGCCAAGGTTTCCTTGAGTCCGGCTTATCTTTCCCGCGTGTTCAAGGAAAAAAGCGGAACCAGCTTTTCGGAGCTGCTGCTCAAGACGCGGATGGAAAAAGCATGTGAGATGCTGGCGGATATCCACTATAAAAGCTACGATATTGCCTATTATGTCGGGTACGATAACCCCAAAAACTTCTCCCGTGCGTTCAAAGCGTATTATGGGCAGAGCCCATCGGAATACCGCAAATCCCGCCTGGATGGTGCCGCGCTATGAAGGGAATGAAGCGGAAGTTCTTTTTGAAGCGCATGTGGAACTTTGTGGTGGTCATGCTGATCCCGGCGCTGCTGCTGGTGGCCGTTACCACCTACATGACCTTTGTGACCCAGATGCACCGTATGACGCAGGACAATGAGCGCGGTATTGAGGCTGTGCGCTCCAACATCTCGCTGGTGCTGGATTCGGTCCTGGCGCAGAACAGCTACATGACCGGCATGACCCGCACCAACATGGTGCTGAACAAAGCTCTGAAAAGGGAAAGCCTTTCTTACACCGATGCCATCTACCTGCGCAGCCTGGTATCCTCACTGAACAGCATGACCAACGCGTATGATTACGTGGATTCGGTTCTGATCTATATGGATGGGTACGACCGTGCGCTGACGTCCAGCGGACTGGTCAACCTTTCGGCGGATGATTACAGCGGCTGGTACAGCGTGTATTCCTCTATGTCGGATACCGAGCGCACCTGCATTGCCCCGGTGGTGGTGAACGCAGGCAAAGCCAGCGAGAGAAGGCAGCTGGTAGTGTGCGCCCGGATGATGACGATGGAAGGCTGTGTGGCCGTTACCCTGAACATCAGCCACTTGCAGGAAATGATTGCCGTGCTGCGCCCGTCCGATAACCAGCACCTGTACCTGGTTGACGGCAGCGGCCGCCTGCTGGCAAAGGCAGGGGACGCAGGCGCGACGGAAGAGCTGCAAAACCTGATGGGCAAAACGCTGAGCGGGGCAGGGAACACGGCGGAACAGGAGCACGAGTTTTGGATCAAGCTGGATGACCGGGACTGCCTGTTGAACTGGCAAAGCTACCAGAACCCGGATTTCTACATCGTATCTACCATTGACCGGGCCATGATCCTGGAAAAGCTGGGCGAACGGTTGATGCCGCTGCTGCTGATGGCGGTTGTGGCGCTGTACGCCATTGTGTTTTTGGCATACGTCAACACCAAGCGCAGCTTTGACGAGATCAACCTGATGCTGCAGATGTTTGAGGATGCCGAGGCGGGCCGCACCATCCAGCGCCCCCAGCGCAAGGTAAATGATGAATATGACGTTATCATGAACAACATCCTGATGATGTTTTTGAACAACACCTACCTGAACATCCAGCTGAAAGAAAAGCAGTACCGCCAGCAGAACGCCGAGCTGACCGCCCTACAGTTGCAGATCAACCCCCACTTTTTGTACAATACCCTGCAAACGCTGGATATGGAAGCCCGCAAGCTGAACGACGATGGGCGCATCAGCGCGGTGGTGGGGTATGTATCGGATATCCTAAAGTATTCGCTGACCAACCCGCAAAAGAGCGTCAGCCTGCGGGAAGAGCTGGACTACCTTAAAAAATATGTGGAAGTGCAGCACTACCGCTTTGGGGACAGCTTTATTATTTATTATGAAGTGGACGACGATGTGATGGACGCCGAGGTATTCCGCCTGATGCTGCAGCCCGTGGTAGAAAACAGCCTGCTGCACGCCCTGCGCGGCAACGAGCGCGGTTACATGAAGGTGCGCGCCCGCCGCATTGGCGATAAGGTGAACCTGCGTGTGATCGATAACGGCGACGGCATGACAAGGGAAGAGCTGGAAGCGCTGCGCAAACGCATTGCGGACCGTAACAGCCGCAGTATTGGGCTGACCAACCTGGACCGCCGCCTGCGCCTGCGCTACCCGGAGGAAACGGGGCTGCGCATCTGTTCCATAAAAAACCTTGGCACCAGCGTGTCGTTTTGCATCCCGTACAAAAAATATACCCCGGATGCCCCGCAAACGGGTAAAACAGAATAATAAAATGCCGGGCAGGTATCTTAAATTGCGCCAAAACGCAAGAGATGATACCTGCCCGGCGTTTTGTGTCAAATGATGAATCCTTTTCGCAAGCGTGAGTCCTTTTATAAATCTGCCAAACAAATTATAATAAAACCATGATAAGGCTCGACGAAAAGGGCCGATTTAGAAGGAGGAAAACAATATGAAAAAGCAACTTATGGCCGGTATGATGGCCGCCAGCATGGCATTGTCTCTGGCCGCATGCGGCG
>ULVR01024069.1_pt1 | contig 11728 bp, 8 predicted proteins | sample 1959601 | NCBI WGS metagenome assembly ULVR01 (sample SAMEA4835791, study PRJEB28245) | human gut metagenome | biome: gut microbiome; material: fecal sample | place: Denmark | collected 2008
GAAAGCCACCAACGTCGATTCCACATGGTACGCACTGGAGAGCATGAAGCGTCCCGTAGTCTGGATCGCAGGCGGTACGGACAAAGGCAACGACTACGAGCCGCTCAAGCGGTTCGCCCGCGAAAAAGTGCATACACTCGTCTGCATGGGCATCGACAACCGCAAGCTGGTCGAAAGTTTCACGGGCATAATTCCCGAAATCATTTCGACCGATTCGCTCGACGCGGCGATGCAGGCGGCCCGCAAAGCTTCCCGTCCGGGCGACGTGGTGCTGCTTTCACCGGCCTGCGCGAGCTTCGACCTCTTCAAAAATTACGAAAACCGGGGCGAACTGTTCAAACAGTGGGTCGCCGAGCACGCGAAATAAAAAGATAAGATGGAAGCGGAAAAACAGACGGAGCAAACGACCGGCAATCCGGATGCAGACGGTACGACCGCACAAGAACCGGGGATGAAACTCTTCGCCGGGGACAAGGTGCTGTGGATCATCATCGCGGCACTGGCCGTCATTTCCGTACTGGTGGTCTATTCCTCGACGGCGAAGATGGCCTACGATGCGCATACGGCGCGTTCGACGGCCCATTTCCTCCGCCAGCAACTGATGATCCTCGTCGTCTGCGTTCCGCTGATCGTCGTGGTTCACAAGATCAACTCCCGGATATACAACCACCTGGCGCTGGTCGCCTACGCAGGCAGCGTTCTGCTGACGCTGGCCGTCTATTTCATCGGCGCCACGACCAACGGCGCCGCCCGCTGGATTCCGCTCGGTCCTTTCCAGTTCCAGCCTTCGGAGGCGCTCAAGGTCGCCACCGTACTGTTCCTGGCCCGGCAGCTCGCCGGCCGACAGAGCGTGATCGACAAGCTGCGGATCATCCCCTCGCTCAACCCGCTGCGATGGAAGCGCCCCGACCAGCGCAAAATCTGGCGCGAGGGCACGTGGCCCATCCTGGCCCCCGTCCTGCTCTCCTGCGTAGTGATCTTCCCGGCCCACACCTCGTCGGCCGTGCTGGTCTTCTTCGCCTCGTGGGTGATGATGCTTATCGGACGCGTGCGGATCAAAGAGCTGGTGAAACTCCTCGGCCTGGCCTTCGCCGCCGTGATGCTGGCCGGCCTACTGAACCTGGGCCGCAGCGAAACGGCCGGCGGCCGCGTGGAAACCTGGATCGACCTCTGGACCAAACCCCAAACCGAAAAGCCGATCGACCAGCTGACCGACACCGAGCGTTCGATGATCGCCATCCACAACGGCGGCATCCTGGGCGAAGGCGCCGGACAGAGCGCCATGCGCGTAGAGATGATCCACCCGGAAAGCGACTACGCCTACGCCTTTTTCGTCGAGGAGTACGGCATCGTCCTGGCGCTGCTGCTGCTGCTGCTCTACCTGTGGATCTTCTTCCGTGCCATCGAAATTTTCCGACGGTGCGGCACGGCATTTCCGGGTCTGCTGGTCCTGGGACTGGCCCTGCTGATTACCTGCCAGGCACTGCTGCACATCATGGTAACGGTAAACCTTATTCCCGAAACGGGACAAACCCTGCCACTCATCTCGCGCGGCGGCTCCTCGACGATCTTCACGGCTATCGCCCTGGGCATGATCCTGAGCGTCAGCCGACAGAACGACGAACAATCGCACGACATGCCCAAATCGGAAAGCATCTATGAGAAATAGCCCGCGACACTTCCCCTCCGAATCCGCCGTTCCCGAGGGATCGAGGCGGCTACCGGCCTCCGGTCCGAAGACCGTCGGACAGCCCGCAGCCGCACACTACCGGCTTCGGCTCTGTTCCGACATCCTGCCCCGAATCGTCAGCACAACGGAAAATCCGAATCTGCCGGAGCCACCGAGCCTCCCGACATCGAATTTTACCCGTACGATATAATTGAGAAAACGAAATGGAAGCGATCAGATTAGACAAATACCTCTGGGCCGTGCGCATCTTCAAGACCCGCAGCGACGCGGCCGAAGCCATCCGCCAGAACCGGGTGCTGGTGAACGACGCCTACGCCAAGCCTTCGCGCGAAGTGCGGATCGGCGACCGAATCGCCGTCAAACGGATGCCCGTGACCTATCTCTTCGAAGTCGTGGGCTACGTGTCGAGCCGCCAGCCGGCCAAGAACGTCCCCGACTACTGTCGCAACATCACTCCGCAATCGGAACTCGACAAGCTCAACATCCCCCGCGAAACGATCTTCGTCTTCCGCGACCGAGGCACGGGACGTCCGACCAAAAAGGAGCGGCGCGAACTGGACAACCTCATGGAGGAGATATACCTGGAAGAAGAGGAAGAATAACCGAAAGAGTTCCGATACTTATCGGACAATAATTCCGTTCAAACGAACTTTTTTTTCACAATAATGTTATTTTTGCAGTATGGGAAACGACAGAAACCTTCAACTTAAATAAAAATACCATTATGAAAAAAATCTTTACGCTTTTAATCGGTTTGTCCCTGTGGACCTTGACTGCGACGGCACAAGAACCGGTCGCCGAAACGACCTCCCCTGTTGCGACGGAAACGGATTCGTTGCAGCGGGTAGTCAATGACCTCTCCCAGCAATTACGACACCAAAAGAACGAGGAGCTCGATCGCAAAATATGGAAAAACAGGTCCAAGTACTTCAACCTCGGTTACGTAAAACAATCGCTCGTATTCAAGGATTTCGGCGACGAGAAGCTGAAAAACGATTTCGGCGTATCGATCAGTTGGGGTAAAACCTATTACCTGCACAAAAAACCGTTGCTCGGGATGTTGAAATTCGGTCTGGACTGGAGCTGGGTCGATCTGAACTATTCGAAATACACGATCTCCGAACCGGAAGAGCCGGGTTCGGGTTCCGCCGGCGACATTATGGATGAAACGATCGACATCGGCAATCATCAGCTGGAATACGGCATGCAGGTCGGTCCTTCGATTACGATCAACCCGGTTCACGAACTGAAAATCAGCCTCTATTTCCGACTCACCCCCTCCTACTCGATGATGTACATCGACGATAGTTTCAACTCCAACTTCGCCCTGTTCTACAGCTTCGGCGGATCGGTGGCCTGGAAGGTCGCTGGGGCCAGGCCAAATACAATGGATTCTCACTCGAAGATGCAGACCTGGAGGGCATCTCATCGACCAAAACGAAACTGAAAACCAACTCCGTCCGTTTCTACGTCGGATTCCGCTTCTAAAAAGCGCCGACCGCAATAACGAAGAAACGCGCCGCTGAATATCAGCGGCGCGTTCTTTGTGTTGAGCTACCTGGATTCGAACCAAGAATAACAGGACCAGAATCTGTTGTGTTACCATTACACCATAGCTCAATGTCCTTTCGGTGATGCAAAAGTAGAACTTTATTTTTCAACTGCAAAGAAAATTCCGAAAAAATTTTATACTTTTGTTCATACCCCCTTTCGGGAAAAACGGCCTGCAAAAGTAAAACAACACATAAATCAACCAATTATGGGAATCAAATTCCGTCTCATCGTCATGAACTTCCTGCAGTACGCGATCTGGGGTTCGTGGCTCATCTCGCTGGGCGCCTACCTCGGCGGAGGTCTTCAGTTCACAGGGTTGCAAATCGGCAGCTTCTTCGCTACGATGGGTATCGCATCGCTCTTCATGCCGGCCCTCATGGGCATCATCGCCGACCGCTGGATCCCCGCGCAGAAGCTGCTGGGCATCTGCCAGCTCATCAGCGCCGGGTTCCTCGTCGCAGCCGCCTCGCAAACCGCCTACGGCCCCCTGTACACCTGCATGTTGATGAGCGTCATGTTCTACATGCCCACCATTGCCCTCTCGAACTCGGTGGCCTACAATGCCCTCGACCTGGCGAAACTCGATGCCGTGAAGCACTTCCCGCCCATCCGGGTCTGGGGTACGGTCGGCTTCATCGCCGCCATGTGGTTCGTCGATCTGGTTCAGATAGGCGGCGTACAGATCAAACTGACCTATTGGCAACTGTACGTTTCGGCCATCCTCTCCCTGATTCTCGCGATCTACTCCTTCACGCTGCCGGGCTGTCCGGTCAGTCATGCCCGGAAAAGCCAGTCGTGGATCGACACGCTCGGACTCCGCGCATTCGCTCTCTTCAAGGAGAAACGCATGGCGATCTTCTTCATCTTCTCGATGCTGCTGGGCGCCGCTCTTCAGATTACCAATGCCTTCGGCGACAGTTATATCCAGAACTTCGGCACGATGCCCCAATACGCCGACTCGCCCATCGTGCGCCACTCGGTAATCCTGCTCTCGCTCTCGCAAATGTCCGAAACATTCTGCATCCTGCTGATTCCCTTCTTCCTGCGGCGCTTCGGCATCAAATGGGTGATGCTGATCTCGATGCTGGCCTGGGTGCTCCGCTTCGGATTCTTCGGCATCGGCAATCCGGGATCGGGTGCCGTTTTCCTGATCCTCTCGATGATCGTTTATGGGGTCGCATTCGACTTCTTCAACATTTCGGGCTCGCTTTTCGTCGAAAAGGAAACTACCCCCGACATCCGTTCCTCGGCACAGGGTGTCTTTATGATCATGACCAACGGACTCGGTGCTTTCTTCGGCTCCTACGCGGCAGGTGCGGTAGTCGATGCTTTCGGCTGGCCCGAATCATGGTATATCTTTGCGGGTTACGCGCTGGTCGTCGCCATCGTCTTCGCAATGGTCTTCCGCTACAAACACAAGCCCGAAGAGATGGGGGCCGTAAGCCACTAACAAGCAATCCCCGTCACAACAAACGGCCGGAAACTATCACGTTCCGGCCGTTTTCATTTATAATTCAAAGTTCTCAACGCATCAGCACCGAGCTGTCCCCGTAACTCAAAAAACGGAAATCGTGCGTGAGGGCGTAGTCGTAAATCCGATGCCAATCATCTCCCACGTAAGCCGACACCAACAACAACAGCGTCGATTTGGGCTGGTGGAAGTTCGTGACGATATTGCGCACGATCCGGAAACGGTATCCCAGCGGCGTAATCATGATCTGCGTGGCGGCCTTGAGTTTCTCGATCCCCTCACGAACCATATAGTCTGACAGTACCTGCAATGCTTCGCGGCCCGTAAACGCCTCAGGCAAGTCGTACAGCTCCCACTGCCCGATCACGCGGCTCGCATCGGGCGCACCCGAAGTACGGATCCGCCACGCCAGCGCCGTCAAAGACTCCAGCGTTCGGACGGAAGTGGTACCTACCGCCGTAATATTATCCCACTTCTCCAGCAGCCGCTCCACGCTGCTGCGACGGATCTCGAAATGTTCCGTATGCATCGGATGCGCCGCCGCATCGCGGTCTTTCACGGGCAGAAATGTTCCGGCCCCCACGTGCAGGGTCACCTCTTCGAACGAAAACCCCTGCGTCCGCATCCGCTCGATCAACTCCGGTGTGAAGTGCAGGCCGGCCGTCGGAGCGGCCACGGAACCTTCGAATTTCGAATAGACGGTCTGGTAACGGGTATTGTCGATCTCCTGACTCTCGCGGTTCAGGTAAGGCGGGATCGGAATCCGGCCCAGATGTTCCAGCAGTTGTCCGAACGTCAGATCAGCCGTCCATTCGAAGCGGACGATCTGCTCGCGGCCGCCCTCGCCCTCGCGCCAGGCCAGCATCCGTTCCGCGCGACCTTCATATTCGAAATCGATCACCAGCGGGCCTTCTTTCCATTTTTTGAGGTTGCCCACGATGCAGCTCCAGCGGCACGAACCTTTCACGGCGAACGCCCGCTCGTAATCCGCCGGATCGTGCGGTTCGAGGCAGAATACCTCGATCCGGGCCCCCGAAGGTTTGTGCATGATAATCCGCGCCCGAATCACCTTGGTATTGTTGAACACCAGCAGGGTCCCCTCAGGCAGTATGTCGCCGATGTCGCGGAAGCGGCGCTCCGAGATTTCCCCCCGTTCGTAAACAAGCAGCTTCGATGCCGATCGCTCCTCGAGCGGATACTTGGCGATCCGCTCGTCGGGCAGGTCGTAGTCGAAACGGTCTATGTCGATATGTCTTTCCATTTTCAGCATATAGCGGGCACAAAATTAATAAAAATCCCGGTCTTTACGGAAAAGATACCCGGTTTAGACCAGCAAATAAATTTGGCGCTGCGCTCGGCTTTCACTATCTTTGCATCAGATAGAAGGCGGTTCGGACAAGCTCGAACGGGTTCGGCTCGTCGTTCCCTTTTGCTATCTTTACAAAAAATTTCGCTCTGATAGGCTGCGTCCGGATATAAGTCGGCTCGATCCGGCTTCATCGCACGCCAGCACTATCTCGGCCTGTCCAATCGCTGAAAACCATGAAAACCGATTTTCTGGTCATCGGATCCGGCGCCGCCGGACTGAGTTTCGCCCTCAAAGCCGCAGAACACGGCCACGTTACACTGGTAACGAAAGGGAAAATGGACGAGTGCAACACCAACTATGCCCAGGGAGGCATCTGTTCGGTGACCTATGCGCCCGACACGTTCGAAAAACATATTCACGACACCCTGGTCTGCGGTGCCGGCAAATGCGACCCCGCAGCCGTCGAACTGGTAGTTCGCCGGGCCCCGGAGCTGATCCGCGACCTGATCGCCTGGGGCACGAAATTCGACAAGACACCCGACGGACGCTTCGAACTCAACCGCGAAGGCGGACATACCGAACATCGTATCCTCCACCACGAGGACCTCACGGGCGCTGAGATCGAACGGGCCCTGATAACCTCGGTACGCAAGCACCCCAACATCACGGTTCTCGAACACCATTTCGCCATCGACCTGCTGACACAACACCACCTGGGCGAATTCGTCACCCGCCACACGCGCGGCCTGGCCTGCTTCGGAGCTTACGTGCTGAACCTGGAGAGCAACGAGATCGAAACCGTGCTGGCCAAATTCACCGTCGTCGCTGCGGGCGGCTGCGGCAACGTCTATTCTTCGACGACCAATCCGAGCGTCGCCACAGGCGACGGCATCGCCATGTGCCACCGCGCCAAGGCCATCACCGAAAACATGGAGTTCATCCAATTCCACCCCACCTCGCTCTACCATCCGGCCGAAAAGCCCAATTTCCTCATCACGGAGGCGATGCGGGGTTACGGCGCGATCCTGCGTCTGCAAAACGGCGAAGAGTTCATGGACAAATACCACCCGATGAAATCGCTCGCACCGCGCGACGTGACGGCCCGGGCCATCTATACCGAAATGACCCGCCGGGGCGAGGACTTCGTCTATCTCGACGTGCGGCACAAAGATCCGGAGCAGACGCGCCGGCATTTCCCGAACATCTATGAAAAATGCCTCTCGCTCGGCATCGACATCACCCGCGACCTGATCCCCGTCACCCCGGCGGCGCACTACTGTTGCGGCGGGGTGAAAGTAGACCTCAACGGCGAAACCTCGATCCGGCGGCTCTATGCGCTGGGCGAAACCTCCTGCACGGGACTGCACGGCGCCAACCGGCTGGCTTCGAACTCCCTGATCGAAGCGGTCGTCTATGCCGACCAAGCCGCCAAACACGCCGCCTCGCAGCTCGCTTCGGTCGAAATCCAGGAAGGCATTCCCGACTGGGATTTCGAAGGTACCCAGCACACCGAAGAGATGCTGATGATCATCCAGTCCAAGCGCGAGATGCAGGCCATCATGTCCAACTACGTCGGCATCGTCCGCTCGAATCTCTCGCTCGAACGCGCCCTGCGCCGCCTGTCGATCATCTACGAAGAGACCGAAGAGCTGCACAACAAGATCAAGCCCAACCGCGAGCTGTGCGAACTGCGCAACATGATCGCCGTGGCCTACCTGGTCATCAAACAGGGCAGCGCATTGAAAGAATCGGTCGGCTGCCACTACAACTCCGACTACCCCAAACCGGACAATAAATAATCCGCAAGCAAACCTATCCACAACCTTTATTACCATCTATGACCTTACAGGAAGAGATCACCCGCCGGCGGACGTTCGCCGTCATCGCGCACCCGGACGCCGGTAAAACGACCCTGACCGAAAAACTACTGCTCTTCGGCGGCGCCATCCACGTCGCGGGAGCGGTCAAAAGCAATAAAATCAAGAAGGGAGCCACCTCCGACTTCATGGAGATCGAACGTCAGCGCGGTATTTCGGTCGCTACGTCCGTCATGGGCTTCGAATACCAGGGCCGCAAGATCAACATTCTCGATACCCCGGGCCACGAAGACTTCGCCGAAGATACCTACCGCACGCTGACGGCGGTGGACTCCGTAATCATCGTCATCGACGGCGCCAAAGGCGTCGAGTCCCAGACCCGCAAGCTGATGGACGTCTGCCGCATGCGGCAGACCCCGGTGATCGTCTTCGTCAACAAGCTCGACCGCCCCTGCAAGGATCCCTTCGACCTGCTGGACGAAATCGAGAAGGAACTCCGCATCCGGGTACGTCCCCTCTCATTCCCGATTTCGAGCGGCGACACCTTCAAGGGCGTTTACAACATCTACGAGAAGAACCTCACGCTCTTTACGAGCGACGAACGGCAAACGGCCGACGCCTCGACCGTAGAGATCAACGACCTCGCATCGCCTGAACTGGACGAATACATCACCGAACGCTACGCCAACCAACTGCGCGAAGACACCGAACTGGTCGAGGGCGTGTACGACGCTTTCGACCGCGAGGCTTACCTGCGGGCCGAACTGGCCCCGGTCTTCTTCGGTTCGGCGGTCAATAATTTCGGCGTGAAGGAGCTCTTGGAGTGTTTCATCCGCATCGCCCCCTCGCCGCGCCCCGCACCGACCGAAACCCGGATCGTAGAGCCTGCCGAGGCGAAAATGACAGGCTTCGTCTTCAAGATCCACGCCAACATGGACCCGAATCACCGGGACCGCATCGCCTTCCTGAAGATCTGCTCCGGCACGTTCGAACGCAACAAGAACTACCTGCACGTGCGCAGCGGCAAACAGATGAAATTCTCCTCGCCCACAGCTTTCATGGCCGAGAAAAAGTCGATCATCGACTTCGCCTACCCGGGCGACATCGTCGGCCTGCACGACACGGGCAACTTCAAGATCGGCGACACCTTCACCGAAGGCGAAAAGCTCAAATTCACAGGCATTCCCTCCTTCGCACCCGAACAGTTCCGTTATATCGAGAATGCCGATCCGCTGAAATTCAAGCAACTGGCCAAAGGCATCGATCAGCTCATGGACGAAGGCGTGGCGCAGCTCTTCACCTCGTCGCTCAACGGCCGCAAGATCATCGGCACGGTAGGCGCCCTGCAATTCGAAGTGATCGAATACCGCCTGGCGCACGAATACAACGCCGCCTGCCGCTGGGAGCCGATCTCCATCTACAAAGCCTGCTGGATCGAGAGCGACAACGCCGAGCAGCTGGCCGACTTCAAACGGCGCAAACATACGAACATGGCCGTCGACAAGCACGGCCGCGATGTATTTCTGGCCGACACCAGCTATGCCCTGGCCCTGGCACAGGAAAACTTCAAGGACATCAGGTTTTACTTCACCTCGGAGTTCTGATCCCGCCAGCGATCTAAAATATAAACGCCCCGTGCTACCATTGCACGGGTGGTTTTATTCATAAAAAAGCTCTGCCCTGACCGTATCTACGGCATACGGATAATTGAATCCGGATATTCCGATTCGTCGATGGAACCGAAATATCTGCATTTCATGATCAGAACGATACCTCGTAATCGTATTCCTTTCCGGAGAAAACAGATAAAGATTATGAAAAACGTAATTGCTATAATAAAAAACGCTTGGGGTGACAGTCCGCCACCGAAAGTCAAAACCGGCTTTATTCTCAATATCATTGGATTGACAGCTTTTTTATGCTTATCCGGCGCAACAGCCCATGCACAATCGGACAAACAGATTATCAACATGGATAACCCGGACTATCACATCGATGTGGAACGTTTTTGCTCTCCATTTATTGATTTCGATAATCCCGAAGAGTACAATAGCAAAGAAGTAAACTATCGCTATGTGAAATACACACAAAACATGAACGTTTCTTTTTCTGAGAGATATCCGATTTTAATACATTATATAAGTATGGACAGTCTCGTTACCAAGAAAGCAACTTTTTGTGATACCGGCTTCGGGAAACTGAATTTGATAACCAATGCACAAGGCAAATTAATATCGATGAACTGCGAAACGAAGATGGACAAAACAGGCTTCAAGGAACTGGTAAAGGCTGTCAGACAGAAATATGGCAAACCTGCCCTGAAGAAAGCAGAAACAGGTAAAGACGAACTTAAAAAGATTCTGATAAACTCGATGGTATCAAAGGGCAAAAACATACCCGTGTATCTTTGGAAGCAGGATGACGAATATATCGGACTGTTCATGGAAAGCGAGGATGTCGTAAATTTCTTCCGGGCAAAAAAAGAATTTGAAGATTTACTCATCAAAGTAAATGGTCCTTACATTGAGGCAACAATAGAGTTGCAAAAATGGAAGAAGAAAATATTCAAGAGATAAGAAACAGGCTATAATAAGCTACTTTTAAATCACATGAAAATAAAAAAATATTTAACATAAAAATACATGCAACGCTATAAACCGATGACTTTCCTCCCAACACAGGATAAGAAGGGGAGAGGGAAAAAGCCTGTCGCCACTCCGAAAGCGGCCCTCCACTGTTGCTGCACAAGGTCAGAAGGACAGCTGCGGCAAAAGCAGAATCAAACCTCGTAGCCCACACGCCCCCAACTGCATTCGATATTCACAAGGAAAGGGAACCTTTTTTCCCGCAATCTTTTATATCCGGAGTGAAAGATCAGAAACGGATTCCGGCGAAATCCGTCTTTCAACGGATCGTCGATACGGCATCGAACTCTTCGGGAGCGTAAGTCCGCAAGGCGAGTTTTTTAACCCAAACGACGAAGATCCCCGTGAGTACCAAGTTCAGCACGAGGGTCAGCACCGAAATAACCAGTGCCGGACCGCCCAAGCTATATCCCAGCGCAATGAAGATAACGCCCGCCCCTACCTCGCCGCGGGTAAACATACCGATCGAAAGGGCCAGACGTTCGCTCAACTTCCGATCACGATAAAAAAACATCGGGAAAAGTTTGCCCAGGTTGGACAGCAACGAGACGATCACCACATGGAATGCGATCACGCCCCACGACATCATGGGCTGCGAACCGGTCACGGAAGAAGCAGCTTCCCCAGTCGCAGCAGTCATACCGATAAACAACGGCATGCTCAATCCAACCAAAAACATGAACAAGAACGAAATGCCGGAAGCGGCCATCCGCTCCCCGCGAGATTCGACATGCCTGGTTTTCATCACCATACCCAATACGAAAGCGGGAAGCAGCACCTCGATATGAATACTGCCCTCCTCGCCGAAATAATATTTGGAAAGCAGGTAAACCAGTTGGGTAACACCGAAAACCACGACCGAATAGGTCAGAATCGCCCACCAATCCTGCCTCAACTCATACGTACTGAGTTTCTTCCACCCCAGCCACAACAGCAGAAAGACGATCACCACGACGACGAAAAGCTGCCAGCGCAGACCGATCATCAGGATTTGCAGAGGTATCATCAGCAGGATGGTATCCAGATCGTCGAAAATCGCCAGCACCTGAATTTTCCGATACATCCAGCTTCGCTTGAGCCGCAGGGCCGCGAGCATCGTGAACAGGATGCCGGCCGAAGTCGGAGCGGCAAAACGGCTCAACAACAGATTCTCTTTCCAGGCGTCGCCATTGCCCCAAAACTCGGGCGGCAACAACACGAAAACATAGTACAGAGCGATGAGCAGCCAAGGTACGGCTGGCG
>ULVR01066873.1_pt1 | contig 11680 bp, 9 predicted proteins | sample 1959601 | NCBI WGS metagenome assembly ULVR01 (sample SAMEA4835791, study PRJEB28245) | human gut metagenome | biome: gut microbiome; material: fecal sample | place: Denmark | collected 2008
CATTAGGATGTTATTAAATAAAATTTAAACAGGCTCTAAAAGAAACGAATGACAACAGAAAAGGAAGTGGCTTTAAATGCCCATAACAAGTTGGAATACCCTCCGATGCACACTTGTGAGCATATCCTGAACCAAACGATGGTCAGGATGTTCGGTTGCGAACGGTCGAGGAATGCACATATAGAGCGGAAAAAAAGTAAGATTAACTATGATTTGGCAGATGAGCCGACGGAAGAGCAGATTGCAGAGATAGCCCGGAAAGTGAATGAAGTCATTGCGGCTGATTTACCGGTGACGTACGCCTACGTATCGCGTGATGCTGTTCCCGACAACGTTCCGCTCGACAAATTACCCGATGCTGCGGAGGATACCTTGCGCTTGGTCAGAGTGGGGGATTATGATGTCTGTGCCTGTATCGGTGCCCATGTGGAACATACGGCACAGATTGGCCGGTTCCATATCAACAGCACGAGCTACAAGGACGGACAATTCCGGATTGTGTTCAAACTGTTGGATACGGTTTGGGAATAGTTTTGCAGACGGGCAGACATAGAAAAAGGCTCTCTCACGAGAGCCTGATCCCAAATTTAAATCCAAAACGATATAAAGAAATTGTATGAAAAGTGGTTATTATGATACTTTTTGTGTGCATGCCGTCCGCTTGCAGAAGCGTTCGCATTGCATGCAGATGTCATAACCCAACAGGGCACCGAGGATAAAATCCTCTTCCGGGCTGAGTTGTTGTAAAGGGCGGGTAATCATCCTCCGCACCACCTCGATACATTCACTACGGCCGAAAAAGATATTCGTACGTCCGTTACCGACTTCTTGTAGTTCGAAATCAATATCTTCAGCTTTCAGACGCTTGACCGCTTCGCCGACATATCGGTCGTTCACGGTAAAGAGAATCATCCGGCGAACTCCTTTTTTATATTCGTAGATGTGGTTGGCAAAGACCCGCATGGCGGAAGTCCCTGTATATCTGTTTCTCTCGGATAGTGCGTCCATTGGTGAATGTTTCGTTTGTGGTTGCAAAATTAAGTGATAATTTAAAATTTCGCAATAGCTAAAATCTATGATTATTCAGGTCGCAACCTTATAGCCCTTTACTTGTTTTTAAGTATGCTTTAAGCCATTTCCGCTTCAATTTGCTTAGCCCAGTTTGCAATTCGGGCTTCGCTCTTGTCACTCTCGTTTACGTCGTCAAGTGCCAGACCGATGAAATCATCACCGTCCACGGCTGTAGAAGAAGTAAACGTGTAGTCGGCAGTCGGGACTTTCCCAATGAAGGTACAGCCGCTATCAGCCAAAGCATCGTGGATATGGGTCATGGCTTCGCAGAATGTGTCGCCGTATGACTCTCCGTCACCGCAAGCGAAAAGAGCTACCTTTTTACCTGTCAAGTCGGCTTTCTTCAGAATCTCTACTCCGTCGTACCAATCATCTTGCAGGTCTCCGCATCCCCATGTGGACGAGCCGAGAATCAGCACATCGTTATTCTCCAAATCTTCCTTGGTCATTTCTGTTACGTTGTGCACGTTGTCGTTACTCATGCCCAGTGCTTGTGCGATACTGGCGGCCAAGGTTTCGCAAGTTCCAGTGGTGGAACCATAATAAATAGTCATTTTTTTCATCTCGTTGTTGTAGTTTTGTTTAATCGTTTATTAATGGCATATTGTTTTCTTCTGTCACTGCAAAGGTAGAACGTAAAGCGGGAATCTGCAATCACCGGATTTGGTGATTTTGCAGGTTCCCGCTTTACTCTATAATAATGACCTTGGACTTCCCGTTAGGTACTTTTTAGCTACTAAAGCTTAATTTTTAAGATTTTGCCACTATATGCAGGTATGTCCGTTAGTACACATTGATTAGCATTGAACGTGATACATTCTTTATCTCCACTTAGAAGCTCGGTTGCTATGATTTCTCCTTTCTCTTGGATTTGGAAAAATTCGAATAAATGGTGGGGAAGATTGACTGCTGTATGTTTCTCGGAATCCTCGAAGTTGGCAAGGACAATCAGCAGGTCTTTATCTTTACGTCGGACAAAAGCATAACATTTGTCGGCATTAAACAGGTCCGAGCCGTTATTGGCGTACATCAGGTCATAGAAATCCCCTTCCCTTAAGGCTCTTTCTCTGTTGCATAATCTAAGTACTTGGGTATAGAATGCCTGCAAGGCAAGTTCCTGGGCTGTGAGTTTATCGGTATCGAATTTACCTTTGTTGCGCCATCGCCTGATGGTATCTACATGCCAGTAGTCGAAAATCGTGGTGCGCCCGTCTTTGCCGCTGAATCCTTCTGCATCCATTCCCCGTTCGCCTAATTCTTGCCCGAAGTAAATCATCATGGGATTTCTCCCCATACATGCGCTGACCAACAGAGCCGGGCGGCCTTTTTCTGCATTTCCTGCAAAAAAATCGGAGGCCAATCGTTGCTCATCGTGGTTTTCGAGGAAGTTCAACATGCGGTCTTTGATGTCGTCTACGCTTTGCCAACATCCTGTAATCTGACGCGCAGAGGCATAGCCGCAAACGACTCCACGGAGCGTGTCGTATAATCCTACCTTATCATATAAATAATCAAATCCTCCTTTATAATAGATGTAGTTACGATATTCGTTCGGGTTATATACTTCGGCAATGAATACAAGGGAAGGGTAATGGCATTTGATTTGCGGAATGGTCCATTCCCAGAATTCGACAGGAACCATCTCTGCCATATCGCAACGGAAGCCGTCTATACCTTTTCCGGCCCAAAACAGCAGAATGTCACGCATCTTAAACCACGTGGAAGGTATCGGGTCGAAGTGCCGTCCCCCTCCGTTACAATAATCTATACCGTAGTTCAGTTTTATCGTTTCGTACCAGTCGTTGCGTCCGGGAGAGGGGGAAAAATTGTCATTGCCTGTAGCTTTGGCCGGACACTCTTCGTATGGGACCGGTGCACTGCCTTGCAGATCGAAGTCAGGGTGAAACGGTTGTCCGGGAATGTAATAGAAATTGTTTTGAGGAGAGAAGGATAGGTTTTGGTCATCCTCTTCCCCGAGATCTTTCACGCCTTCAGGTCTGCTGGCGGATTGATATTGGCGTGCCACATGGTTGGGAACGAAATCGATGATGACTTTCAAACCGGCATCATGCGTACGGTATATCAGGTTTTGAAACTCCTTCATCCGTTTCTCGGGTTTTGTGGCTAAGTCCGGGTCTACGTCATAATAGTCTTTAATGGCGTATGGGGAACCGGCTTTCCCTTTTACAATGGCAGGATGGTCGGACGGAATCCCGTATGGGGTATAGTCGGTTTGTGTGGCATGTGCAATGACCCCTGTATACCAAATATGCGTTGCTCCAAGCTTTTGGATTTCCGTTAATGCTTTTTGGGTAAAATCAGCGAAGTGCCCGCATCCGTTCTCAGTCTTGCTACCGTAGGGGATGCATGCCGTCTTGTCGTTTCCGAAAAGGCGGGTGAACACCTGATAAATAATCATCTTGTTTTTCATATATCAATGGATTAGTCGTCAATAAAAATCCCCTTGCCGTTTTTTTGAGGCAAGGGGATAGCTGTTCGAGTTGATTTAGGCTTGAATACCATGAGCTGTCACGGCATCATTTCCCTTGGCAATCTTTCCGATCATGCCTTGCAGGACTTTACCCGGACCGCACTCCGTGAAATCCGTGGCACCGGCTGCAATCATGTTCTGCACCTCTTGCGTCCAACGCACAGAAGCCGTGAGTTGGGCAATCAGGTTAGCCTTTATTTCTTCTGCATCCGTATGAGCCTGTGCATCTACGTTTTGGTATACGGCACATTTAGGCGTATTGAACGTAGTTGCCTCTATGGCTGCTTGCAGTTCGTCTTTGGCCGGTTGCATCAAAGGCGAGTGGAACGCACCGCCCACCGGTAACAAGAGTGCACGCTTGGCACCGGCCTCTTTCAGCTTTTCGCATGCAGCCTTGACAGCTTCCACATTGCCGCTGATGACCAACTGTCCGGGGCAATTATAATTGGCCGGAACCACTACATTGTTTTCCGTATTGATTTCCGCGCAGACGTTCTCGATTGTGGCATCATCCAAGCCGACAATGGCCGCCATCGTAGAAGGGGCAGCCTCGCATGCCTTTTGCATGGCCATGGCACGGGCGTAAACCAATTTCAGACCATCCTCAAAGTTCAGGGCGCCGGCTGCTACCAACGCGGAGAATTCTCCTAAAGAATGGCCGGCCACCATGTCAGGAGCGAAATCTTCTCCCATGCACAAAGCTGAAATGACAGAATGGAGGAATACGGCGGGTTGCGTCACTTTGGTCTGTTTCAACTCCTCGTCCGTACCGCTGAACATGATGTCCGTAATGCGGAATCCTAAAATATCGTTTGCCTTTTCAAATAGCTCTTTTGCCAGCGGATTGTTGTCGTACAGGTCTTTGCCCATACCTACAAATTGTGCTCCCTGTCCGGGAAATACAAATGCTTTCATATAATTTAAATCTTATCTAATGTATGTTTGTTCATCAATCTGGTTGCAAATTTAATAAAAACTTACTTAATCATCAGCTTTTTAGGATTAAAAAAGTGATTTAACGGGCCGTGTCCTTTTCCGATGGTGACGTCTTTTCCGTAAAACAGGGTATCCGTGAGGTATTTTTTCCCTAAACCGACAGCCTCCGGTAAGGAGACACCTTGGCCGATGTAAGCCGCAATAGCAGAAGAAAGCGTGCATCCGGTTCCGTGGGTATTAGCAGAGTTTATTTTGGCGGAGTGGTAGCGGTGGATGTCTTCCGGAGTATTGCCGCAGACCAGAATATCCGTCATATCGCCCCCTTCCAAATGTCCTCCTTTTATTAATACGGACCGACAACCGTAAGTAAGGATCTGCCGTCCGGCGTTTGCCATATCTTCTATGTTCCGGATAGGGATACCGGACAGTATTTCGGCTTCCGGCAGGTTGGGGGTCACTAAAGTACAATGGGGGATTAGGCGGTCGCGCATGACATGCAATGCTTCGGGTTTTACCAAAGAATAGCCGCTACTTGAGACTAAAACCGGATCGAAGACGGCCGGAAGGCGATTGCTTGATAAGAAATCGGCAATGACCGCAATGATACCTTCGTCCGTCACCATCCCTATTTTCAAGGCATCTATTTGCATATCTTCGGTTACGGCCTGTATTTGTTCCTTGACAATTTGAGCCGGAATAGGATATATGTTTTTCACTCCGCATGTGTTTTGTACGGTAACGGCCGTGACGATGCTGGCGGCATAGCATCCCAAAGCGGAAATCGTCTTGATGTCTGCCTGAATACCGGCTCCTCCGCTGCAATCGGAACCGGCAATGCTTAAAACGGTGGTATATTTCATTTGTATGTGCAAAAGTACGCGAATGTTTGGCTGCATGCAAATAAAACAGGGAAAAAGAAGATGAAAATATCGTGTATATTTATGCATGGAATTAGAAAAATAGTTGTAATTTTGTAACTTAACTTATTCTCGTGAATATTGAACCATGGAAAGAAGTAATAATCATTTGGTAATTATGGCCGGCGGCATAGGTAGCCGCTTTTGGCCGATGAGTACTCCGGAGTGCCCGAAACAGTTTATCGATGTATTGGGATGCGGACGTACGTTGTTGCAATTGACTGCGGATCGTTTTAAAAGGATTTGTTTTCCGGAAAACATTTGGGTGGTGACGTCCGAAGCTTATGCGGATATTGTACGTGAACAGTTACCGGAAATTCCGGAATCTAACATATTGAAGGAACCTTGCCGAAGGAATACGGCGCCTTGCATTGCTTACGTGAGTTGGCGTATCAAGAAGTTGAATCCGAAAGCCAATGTGGTTGTCACGCCGAGTGATCATATCGTCATGGATGTGGCCGAGTTTGAACGTGTGATAACTTCCGGTTTGGCATTTACGGCGGAGACGGACTCTATTTTGACTTTGGGCATGAAGCCGAATCGTCCGGAAACTGGATACGGATATATTCAGGCTGACTTGGGCTTTGCATCGGCACGTAACAAGGAGATTTATCGGGTGGATTCTTTTAAGGAAAAGCCTGATTTTGCCACGGCAAGCCGCTATATCCAAAAGAATAATTATTTCTGGAATGCCGGAATATTCGTGTGGAACGTCAGTACGATTGTCAACGCCTTCCGTGTGTATCAGCCCGCTATCGCGCAGATTTTCGAGCAGCTTATGCCCATATATGGCAGCGAGCAGGAACAGGAAGCCATCAACCGTGATTTTCCGAAGTGTGAGAATATATCGGTGGATTATGCCATCATGGAGAAAGTAGAAGAGATATTCGTGCTTCCGGCTAACTTCGGATGGAGTGATTTAGGCACGTGGGGCTCTTTGCATGAGCATACGCCGCAAGATGCTTATGGTAATGCCTGTATCGGAAAGAACATTTCGGTGTATGATACGCATAACTGTATGATTCATACCACTCAGGAGAAGAAAGTCGTAATACAAGGTCTGGATGGTTTCATTGTGGCAGAAAAGAACGATACTTTGCTCATCTGTAAATTGTCGGAAGAGCAACGCATCAAGCAATTCAGCGAATGACAGGAAATATGCCCATGTGGAGAGACGGTGCAAAAGCTTCTTTTCACATGGGTTTTACAGGTGCGGATGAGTCCGGATTAAAGTGTGTGAATATGTCGCTGTGAGTTAAGACGTACTGATAGAAATCCTTGGCTTCCACTTCTTCCGGGATGAATCGTCCCACGGTGTATTCCAGTGCTTCGGGAGCTTTTTCACAAGCAATTTTCAGAAAGACGATAAATTCCTGATAACGGTTTTGCATCAGCGCACAATAGGCCAGATAGGCGTATGCTTTTTGACTTTCCTTGTCTTGTGAAGCATCGCGATTCAGCGTATACAAGAAATGTTCTCTCGCCCTTTCGTACAGTTTGTTTTCCACTAAAGACAAGCCGACGAGAAAATGGGCCTCCGAAGGGTCTTCGTGGCTTTGGATAAATGTGTTGTAGCATTCGAGGGCTTCGTTTTCTCTCTCGTTTTGCATCAGGATATGCCCTTTGTATAAGTCTGCTTCGTAATCCGGATTTATTTCTTTTATCTTGTCGATATATCCAAAGGCTTTGTCTGTATCGTGTAGCCTGCTATACACATCCGAAAGGTTGGCATATATGTGTTGCTGTTCCGTAGAATAACCTTGGGATAATTCTTCGGCTTTAAGTAATTGGCTTAAGGCTTCGTCGTAGCGTTCGAGTGCGGAGAGGCACACCCCGTCGAAAAGATAGGGAATTTCATTGGACGGATGTTCCTTGAAATATCGGAGATAAAGTTGGTGGGCTTCGTCGAGATTCTGTTGTTGAAGCAGGCTGTTGGCCTTCAGCAAAAGAGCTTGGGCGTCGTGCTCGTCTATAGCCAATGCAAAATCAGCCGTTTCCATGGTTTTGGAAAAGTCTTCGCATACGAAATAAGCTTCGCCCAATGAGTGCCATGCATTAAGGTTGTAAGGGTTGATGTCCAACAAACTATTTAATATCTCGATAGCCTCTTTCGGACGATTGGAAGAGATGAGGTGGTCTGCCTTGAGTTTCAGAAACTTCTCGTTGTCCGGTTCCATGTCGAGCGCCCGTTGTCCCCATTGAGCTGCCTGTTCCAAATAACCGTAATCCAAAAACAGTGTAGCCGTGTCGTATGCAAACAAAGCGGCATCTTCTTCTTCCGTTTCGGCTTTTTCGGACAGGTATGTGGTGGCTTCCTGTTCTTTTCCTTCACGCAACAGCAATTCTGCATTGAGGAATATGACTTCGCGATCGTTGGGATCCGTAATACAGTCGCGTATGGTTTTGGCACCTTCGATGTCGCCGTTGAACATCTTTTGTCGTGCCAGGAAAATCAAAGGGTCGATACTACCGGGGTGGATGTTCAGGGCGTATTGGATACACGCCATAGCTTTGTCCGTGTCGTTCTGCACGAGATAATACTCGGCGATGTCAGTCAGTTCGTCTGCTTCCAGATAAACCGACTGACCGCCTTGTAACATCTGCTCGTAAAGAGCCAGATTCTTTTTGAATTCTTCTTCTTGAAAATACGAGAGGTCTTCTGTCGACATGTTATTTGTTTTTCTTACTCCATGTGTCTTTCAGGCCTACGGTACGATTGAATACCAAATGTTCGGCCGTACTGTCCTTGTCCATCATGAAATAACCAATGCGTTGGAACTGCAGATATTCAAGCGGCTTTTTGGTCGCTGCATATTTTTCCACATAACATTGGGGCAGGACTTTCAGTGACTCTGGGTTCAACAACTCACGGAAATCGCGTTCTTCAGCTCCTGGGTTCTCTATGCTGAAAAGTCGGTCGTATAAGCGCACTTCGGCCGGTTGGCAATGTCCGCAGCTCACCCAATGGAGTGTGCCTTTCACTTTTCTGTCCGAACCGGGCATGCCGCTTTTCGACATGGGGTCGTATTCACAGTAGACCTCCGTCACGTTGCCGTTCTCGTCTTTCTTGCATCCCGTACACTTTACGATGTAAGCGCTTTTCAGACGAACTTCATTGCCGGGAGTCAGGCGGAAGTATTTCTTGGGAGCGTCTTCCATGAAGTCTTCGCGTTCTATCCACAGTTCGCGACTGAACTCGATGATATGGCTCCCGTCGGCTTCGTTTTCGGGATTGTTTACGGTTTCAAGCTCTTCCACTTGCCCTTCCGGATAGTTGGTAATCACGAGTTTTACAGGGTTAAGTACGGCTGAGACACGGGTTGCCCTCGCATTCAGATCCTCACGTACGGCTGCCTCCAGCATAGCAAAGTCGTTCAGGGCATCGAACTTGGTATAACCGATCATGTCGATGAATTTGCGGATGGCTTCAGGAGAATAACCGCGGCGGCGGAACCCGCAGAGGGTCGGCATTCGTGGGTCGTCCCATCCGTTTACCAGACCTTCTTTTACCAATGCGAGCAATTTGCGTTTGCTCATGACGGTATAAGTCAGGTTCAGACGGTTGAATTCTATCTGACGAGGACGGTGGTCTGCCAAGTCGTTTCCTTCTTTCAACTCATCGATGAAGTGGTCATAGAGCGGACGATGGGGGACAAACTCCAACGTACAGATGGAGTGGGTCACTCCTTCAAAGTAATCGCTTTGCCCGTGCGCGAAGTCATACATCGGGTAGGCTTTCCACTTGCTGGCCGTGCGATGGTGTTCTTTGTTGATGATGCGATAAATGATGGGGTCGCGGAAGTGCATATTCGGGTTGGCCATGTCCAACTTGGCTCGCAGCACCATGGAACCTTCTTCCGCCTCGCCGCTGTTCATCTTGTTAAACAGTTCCAGATTTTCTTCTATGGGACGGTCGCGATAGGGGCTGGGCGTACCGGGTTGCGTCGGTGTTCCCTTTTGTTCGGCAATCTGTTCGCTGCTTTGTTCGTCGATGTAGGCTTTGCCTTCTTTAATCAGTCTGACGGCAAAGTCCCACAGTTGCTGGAAGTAGTCTGAAGCATGATAGATTTCTCCCCATTTGAATCCCAGCCACTGTATGTCCTCCTTGATGGCCTCTACGTATTCCGTGTCTTCTTTGATAGGGTTTGTGTCGTCCAATCTTAGATTACACACGCCGCCGTATTTTTCCGCGATGCCGAAGTCCATACAGATCGCTTTTGCATGTCCGATATGCAGATATCCGTTAGGTTCCGGCGGAAAACGGGTTTGCAGTCGTCCGTCGTTCTTGCCGGCCTTCAGGTCTTCCACCACTATTTCTTCTACGAAATTAAGTCCTTTCTTTTCTGATGATTCAGCATGAGTTGTTTCAGTCATAACCAATCTGTTTTGCGTAATTATCAATAATGGTTGCAAAGATACTATTAAAAATTGGAAATCACTTTCGTCTTTCCTATAATAATAAGGTATAAGAAGAGTTTTTTAAAGAGAATAAAATGAATGCTCTTTTTTTATGCTAAGAAACATCCTTTTTTATTTGTGTAGTTGACCGGAAAATCCGATATTTGCAAAAGTTATTCTGAAAACAATCTTTTTACCTTAAAAAAACTAATACCTATATGAGATTATGGAAAGAGGATGTGTCGAGATGACACGTCCTCTTATTGGTATAATCGGGGGCTTTTTGTCTGGTGAGTAGAGGGCGGTTTGAGCTTTTGTATTCTGTTTTTAATGAATGCAGCGAGGATTTGATTGTAAAGTCCAATTTCATGTTTTTCTTTTTATATTGTGTTGTTTTCCTTCTTGGCTCCGGCTGTTTTTTATCATTGTCTTTTTGTCAGAACGTCAGATTTAGGCCTTTGTGTTTGCCGTATTCGTCAGTGGTTCCGGCGTTGATGGATTTTATTCGATTCTCGCGGTGTCGGGTTTTTACCGTTTTGCCAGGGTGAGGGCGGCTTTTGCTTTCCTTTTGCCGTGTGCGGGGTTCGGGTGTGCGCCGGCGGTCCTCCGGCGTGTCAGGTAACGGGGCTTTTGGGTGCCTTATGGTTATTCAAGATGTGTCCCGTTTTTCTTTCGGATAAATCCGGGCTGCGGTTCTGAGGGGGTGTTTCCGTGGCCCGGATGCTTGTTTTTTTCCGTTTTCAGCCGTACCGTTTTCCGTTCCTGGCCGGTCGTCTCCATTTTGTGCGCCGAACGTAAAACCGTTCGCTTCCGATTGATTTTCCGTTTGGCTGAGACGGAGTGTATGATATACGGTATATATGCAGGATTGGGTGCGTGTTTTGCATAAATATTCAGGTTTGGGGCTACGGATTTGCCTCGGATGAGGTTTTCTGTGCCCCGCTTTTGGGCGTTTTTGTTGTCTTTCTGATTGTTTTTTCTTTCTTTTCCTGTCTTTCTGTCGGGCTTGGGGACGGTTTCCAAGGCGACTGTAACCGGATGGGACGACGGCCCTTCCTGTTCCGTCTTACGGTGATTTGTCCTGTAGGTATGGGTATTCGCTTTTGCCGTGGCGGGTTTGTCCGGTTCGTCCCGTATCGCCGTTCCCATAAGCAGCCCATGAAAATCCTCCTTTGTCTGCCGGGCAGCCGTGATGTTGCAGGGTGGGGGGCTTGCGGGGGCGGCTGTGGCCGGTCTTATGTGCACGGTGGCGGTTAAGTACCGCTTTGTTTCGGTGGATGCCTGATCGTTTTCCGTTTTCAGTCCGGGCGGTCTTTTTGTCCGTCGTCCGTCGTTTCCCTTCCGTTTTCGGCCTTCCTAGCCCGGTCTTCTCTTCCGGATAGTTGTTTCTCTTGTCTTCGGTCAACCGGTGGGTGCTACGTCCTTTCCCTGTCTTCCCGGTTTCCACCTTAATATATATGAGGTGTTTTCATGTGTGGCTTCTTGTGCATCTTCCGTGCTTTCCTTGTGTGTGCCCTCTGTTCCAGTGTCTTCTCCTTTTTGCAATCCTTGCCGCCCCAGCCATTTTTCCGTTCCAATTCGTTCCGTTGCTCCAGTGCGTCTTCCATGCTTTCCTTGTGTGCGTCTTCTGTCCAGTAGTATCCACCTTTCCTTGCCCCCGTGCCTCCTCCTTTTTTACGGCCTTTGCCCTTCCCTTTTATCTTTCCTTTGTGTACGGCTCCTGACACATGCCCTATATTTTCCTTGCGTGCCTTTCGTCCCGGTACTTCTTCCTCTTTGTCGTCCTTTCTGCCCTTCTTTCTCCGTCCTTGGGCTTTCCGTTCCCCTTGTGCGTGTTTTCAGTCTCGTTGCCCCCACCTTCCCGGTG
>ULVR01087863.1_pt1 | contig 11569 bp, 10 predicted proteins | sample 1959601 | NCBI WGS metagenome assembly ULVR01 (sample SAMEA4835791, study PRJEB28245) | human gut metagenome | biome: gut microbiome; material: fecal sample | place: Denmark | collected 2008
GCTGCAATAAAGCCGTCTCCCGCGCCTAAGGCATCAACCGCATCCACCGGTGTGGCAGGCACATGCCACTTCTTTCCGTGGGAGATCCCGCAGGCGCCGCGCAGTCCCATGGTGAAGATAACTTCCGGCACTCCGCACTCTGCGGCAAAGGATGCAAACTCCATAGCCTGTTCCTCACTGCGTTCACCGGCCGAAAAAAAAGCAAAACGCAACAGCGGCGCCAGACGCGCCACATTGTCGTGGGTAAAACCGTCGCTGGAAAAGTCCATAGACAAGTCTGCGCAGTGGCTCAACGCCGGCAGCGCATCGTCCAGACCGCTGTGAATACTAGAGTGCACCACATCAAATGTAGCCGCATACATTCGATCTGCACTGGTAATAATTGGACGGTACAGGTTTTGCACAGTCTCCTGTCCGTTATTGCCCGAGAAAGCCCGGTCGCCTTGATCATCCAGTGTAATGTAGTTGCAGGCTGTACGACCTACGCCCCGGCGCAGGCGTGAAATGTCCACATTTTCCGCCTGCAATACGGTGCGGAAATGTTCGCCGGCAGCGTCTGTTGCCAGTACCCCTATGTAACCGCTTTTTTCTGCACCGGCCCGTTTGGCCAGTACAGCCACATTAGCAGCATTTCCGCCGGGATACAGTTCTCCGCGGAAAAGATAGGCATCCATCACATTGTCACCCAAGCCGAGAAGTTTCATACGCCCCCTCCTATTAGTATTTCATGATACCCATATAGCGCCGGGAACTCATGGGATGTCCAAGCCGCTGAGAGAGCCTCAGACAGTAGTCAGAAGCAATGGCATGCAGCACCAGCGGGGCCACGATATCCTGAACCTCTGCCGGAATCCCCGTCAAATCCAGGGCAGCGGCGTCCAACACCGTTAGCTTGTCGGTTACCCGCTGAAGGAACTTCACCGCCCGTTCCTCCACACTGCGCCACGGCCCGATCCCCAGGAATGCAACCACTGCCGTTTCTTTGTCAATTGCTTCACAGGCACCATGGAACAATTCGCCTGCGTGGAGCGGAGATGAGTGGCGCCATACGGACTCCATAAAGGAACAGTTGGTGAGAATGTACGCAATGCAGCGATCTAAACCGGCGGAAACGGTATAGATGATGGGTTCCGTGCGGTGATTCGCGGCAAATTCCAGAGCTTCCGGCTTAAAACTAGCCGTCGCACGCCCGCACACTTCCTCCAAATTCTCCATAGCCGTTTCCATAATCGGCAAACGCTTTGTTCCTTCCCACACATCCAGTAAAGCAAACACCGTCTGATAGACCTCCGGGAAGATGGATAGCAGCAGCGGATAGGGATTCACCGGGTCATCATAGTAGTAGATGGGGAAGTCCACAGCTTGCTCCAGAGGAGATTCAGGCGCCGTAGTATATGCAGCTGTCAAAGCGCCGCGCTCCTTAGCCAGTTGCGCCGCGCGGACGGTCTCTGCCGTGGTGCCGCTTTGAGAGTTGAGAACCACCAGACAATCCTCTCCCAGTCCCTTGGGCAGCTCTGCGGCAAACTCTGCCGCATTCACCGCCGCAGCGGAAACCTTATCCGTTTCCGCAGTCAAAATATATCGGAAAGGATCTAAGGTAGCCAGCGAACCACCGCAAGCCACAACCCACACATGGCGGATATTGCGTGACGCCACAGCTGCTGCCAAGGCTTCAATTTGCCGACGGACCAGTGCAATCTTTTCTTCGTGCATAAAAACTCCTCCTAAACATATTTTTCCTCATCTATCTCAGGCAGTTAAGTCCTGTAACGCTCTCTGCCGCATTTTGCTCAACTTTCTGAGTTTTTTTAAAAGTATCATGGTGCACGGAAAATGTAAATGGAATTTACGGCGGTCTTTCATGTAAATTTTTGTACCAACCTTGCTAAAAAATCAAACCCCAATTAAGCCGGACAGCCATCACATTCCGACTTGGTTCTCGGTGGCAAAGAGATTAAGTAGTGCTTACTGAACGGCGCAAAAAATCTCGGAAACATTGAAAACACTGGGAAAAACAAGGGTAATATGGTATAATATCTGCAAAAGGATTCAGGAGTTCTAAAGAAAAAGTTTGCAGGTGATGAAGATGTATCGGCACGAAGTTTATGACCAGCTTAAGATGGAGATGCCCTTTGGGGTCACATTGCGTGAGGATAACCGGTGGGTAATCCTCAGCAAGAAGTTCCCTTGGGAAGAGATTGACCGGGAGTATCAGGAACATTTCAAAAGCAGTGAGGGCCAAGTGGCCATTCCATCTCGTCTGGCCTTCGGGACACTGTACATCCAGGCCGAGGAAGGCTACACAGATGAACAGACCAGACGAAATATCCAGGAGAACCCCTATCTGCAGTACTTCTGCGGATTTGAGTGCTACACCATGGAATCGCCTTTCGACGCATCCATGATGACACATTTCAGGAAGCGTATTTCTCCTGAGATGATTCAACGGATCAACGATCTGGTTTTTGCGCCAGAAGCAGTTGCCAGCACGGATAATCCCGAGGAAGATGATTCCGTAAATCAGGAAGACAGTGAGGACCCTCTCTCAGCACAGCCGACAGAAAAATCTGAGAACCGTGGAACACTGATTCTTGACGCGACCTGCTGTCCGGCAGATATCCATTATCCGACGGACGTCGGGCTGCTGAACCACGCCCGGGAGCTGGTAGAGAAAATGATTGATTTGTTGTATCCTGCCGCCCGTGATCTGTACCCCGAGAAGCCCCGAACCTATCGTCAGCAGGCTCGGAAAAGATATTTGGCATACATCAAGAAGCGTACCCATACTGTACGAGAAACGCGGATGGTGCTCCGTGGGAATTTGCAATATATCCAGCGAGATATCGGCTACATCGAGAAGATGGTGGCCCACGGCGTGTCCTTATCGCTGCTGGGGAATGACCTATACAGGAAGCTGTTGGTGATCCAGGAACTCTGCCGCCAACAGTGGGACATGTATGTGCGGAAGAGTCATCAGATTGAAGACCGCATCGTCAGCATCGATCAGCCGCATGTTCGTCCTATTGTGCGAGGTAAAGCGGGATGTCCAACTGAGTTTGGTGCCAAGGTCATAGCAGGTCTTGTGAGTGGTTACGCTTTCCTGATGAAGGCTGACTGGAACAACTACTCTGAGAGCAGAAGTCTGAAGCAGGCCGTTGAGGAATACAAAGAGACCTCTGGCTTCTACCCAAAGACGATTCTGGCAGACCGGGCTTATCCCGGCAGAGAAAATCGGCTTTGGTGCACCTCGCTGGGGATCCGTCTTTCAGGTCCCAGGCTGGGACGGAAGTCGGCAGAGGAGAAGCAGACGGAAAGCAAACAGATCTACCAGGATGGCTGCGACCGCGTCGTGATTGAGGGAACATTTGGTGTCGTCAAGCGCCGATATAGCTTGGACCGGGTCATGACTCGGTTGCCCGATACTTCCATGACCTCAATTGCGATGGGCTTCTTTGCCGCAAATATGGAGCGCAAACTGCATCTCCTTTTTGCACCTGAATACGGTTGGGCTCTGGACTACGATTTTGACCTCGGCGAACTGGTCATTTTTCCGAGATTTCCAGATGTTCCAGCCATTCAGTAGCCCTAAAATATGCTGTGTTGTCCACGGCTTCCAACCATTCATTGGATGGTTCGTCCCCTGGAACCTCTACCGCCAGATGAGAGAACCAGCTATCCGGTGCAGCGCCGTGCCAGTGTTTTACACCCACAGGAATATTTACTGCATCGCCAGGGCGTAGCTCCTGTGCCGGTTTGCCCCATTCCTGATAGTAACCTCATCCGGCCACACAGACAAGAATCTGTCCGCATCCCCTTGGGCCGACAAAGGCCGTCAGCAATAGCAATTTGCATCGCAAATCAAGCACAAGCCGTTGTCACGATATATCTTCTCGGGAATACTTGAGATAGGTCTCAAAACTAAATGTAGAAGGCAAGGTTTACTTTTTTCAAGTAATCTTGTCTTCTGTTTTTCGACCGCTTTTACACACAAAATGCCGCATACAGCGGAACAGACTTTAGCCCATCTTTCTCCCCGAAATTCTTGAGCGAAAGTCGGACTGAGTAAGCTGGCTTATTCCAGCAGATACACTTCCACCCCATCCGCCTTGCACGTTTCCAAATATTTGCAGAAATAATCTCTCGTCTCGCTCGTTTGCTCACGAAAAGTTCCGCTATCAAAATCAATACTGCTCCATACGGATTCCTGATTTACGCCTGTCATAATATGATCAATATCCCCATAGCGTTCCCTATATTCCGCCACATAAGTATCTCCAACGTTGATGATGACCGCTTTTCCAAACGTCATCATGTTTTGTAGAATTGCTGTAAGACCTTCAAAAATACTCTCGTGCGGAGCGTAATCATATACATCACAATTATTTATAAAGAATCCGTCAACACCTTTTTCATTTAGTTCCTGAGAAAGCTGTCCTATAAACTTCTGCCAGTCTGGGTTTGCTGCATCCACCCATTCTTCTTCCTCCCAATGCTCATACTCACCGATTGCCACTTCCGCATAGGTTGTATAGTACTCCCTGAAGTTTTCAATCGACCCAATATTTAGATATGTATCCATGCCGAAATAATGAAAAAGCTTTGGATCGTTTTATTGTCCCTTTTCCTGCTGACCGGCTGCGGACAGAAACCCGAAACGCCGGTCCCCCCTTCCGACCCGTCTCCCACACAGCAGGAACCCAATGAACCGCCTGTGAGTCCGGAGCCGGAAACGCCTGCCCGTGCAGAACAGGTCGATTTGACCTTTTTCGTTGAGGGCGAGGAAGAAGCTCTGCCCGCCACCCTGTATGTCGGGGATGGGTACTCCCTCTATATTCCCGATGAGGACTGGGACGGCCCGGAGCAGTCCACGGAGAACGGCGTCCCAACGGACATCTGGGTCAGCGCCTTCAACAGCGATGTGGCGCTGTCTGTATCCCGCTATGGGGATATGACGGTCACGGAGGCGCGGGATGCCTTTGCTCAGTCCAGCGGCTATGAGTTTGAGGACCTGATGGGCGGCAGTCCCGATGACCCGCTGACGGGCACAAATGAAAAGGGCGAATACCTTTCTTTCTTTGTGGCTGCGGGCGGCGGCGCGGATTCCTATGCTGTTTCGTGGCGGTATCCGGCGGAAGCGGCTGAGGGCTTCGGCGCCCGGCTGCCTACCATCGCGGAAACCTTCCTTGCAAGCTGAAAGATTTCCTCTGTCGAGAAATACTCCGCAGCCGGCAAATGCCCTCCGGGAGCTGTTTTGCGGAGGAAACGTTCCGAATCGCGCGAAAGACCGCCTTGTGCTTGACCCGGGCAGTTTTTTGCCGTGAAAAGAGGCAATGCAGAATTTGGTACGGTCATTTTGACAACGTGGAAAAAACTGCTCCGGCACACAAGTGTCGGAGCAGTTTTGTTTACCGGAAAAACCCAGATAGACGGGCTTTTTGCTATGCAAAAGCATAGAAAAATAAGAAATGTGCCAGTTCCTCGCCCCTGCGGGGCAGCCGGAAATGATGAAGAAAAACTATTTGTGCATGTTCGCGGTGTGCTGCTCATGCAGGAAGCTTTATGGAGAATGAGGCGGCATATTGAGATCCCGGCCCCATTTATCGCTCACGCCTTTTCTTCTTCTCGGATGAACATGATGAAAAAGCTGACGGCCAGCAGTGCGCAGGAGACCCAGATGCCCCGTTCGGCCATGTGCGCCGACAACAGCGCCCCCAGTCCCGCACCTATGGCAAACAGGCCGATGACGCCGAAGTAGGTCAGCGCCTTGCAGAGCACCTCCCGGTCATGGGTGTGGAAATAGACGCACAGGGCTTCCGTGCCGCTGCGCATATTGCCGATGCACATGGTACTGGCGTAAGCGTGGCCCCGGACCTTGCGGAAGGTCTGCACCTGCATGGCACAGACAAAGGACACAACGGCGTTGGCGAAGGTGTTGGCCTCCTGCGGCAGAAAGCCCACCGCAAACAGCAAAGCGATCTCCGCTAAAATGATCATCTGCCGCCAGTGCACCTTCTCCGTGTACTTGAAATGGCGGTGGATGCACTCCGCCGCGAAGATCCCCAGCAGAAATGACAGTACCGGGATGAGATACCGGGCGCTGTGCCGCCACTGGCCGTCAAACAGATAGGCGCTGCACAGCACGATGTTGCCCGTCTGGGCATTGGCAAACACCTTGCCCCGACAGAGATAGGTATAGGCGTCCTGCAAGCCGCCGGAGAGAATGATAAACGAGGCGGTCAGCAGGGATTCCGACATCTGGCCGTGATGATTCCGAAGGTTCACGATCAAGACTCCTCTTCAAACGTTCTCATGGCTCAGCGTCTGCTGTTCCAGTGTTCTTTGGTCCGCAGACGGCTGATGGCCCGGGCCAGCTGGGCCTCCGCGTTCCGGTGCTCCTGCATACTTTTCTTTTGCAGAAGGGCCTCCTTTGCGGCGTCCTCCGCCCGTCTTGCCCGGTTGACGTCAATGTCCTCCGGCCGTTCTGCCGTGGATACCAGAAGCATGACCTCCCCCGCTTCGACCTTCACCAGTCCGGCGGAAACGGCCGCTGTCCGCAGTGGGCCGCCCACCGGCTGAAACCGCAGCTCCCCCGGCACCACAGCCGCGATCATATTGCTGTGGTGGGAGAGGATCCCCATTGCGCCGTCCGTACAGGGAACCACCATGAATTCGCAGTCACCGTCAAAGAACAGAGCGTCCGAGGCCAGGATCCGTGCGTGAAACACGCTCATCAGACCTCCCCCTCCTCGATCTTTTTCGCCTTGGCGACCACATCCTCCAGCGTACCCACATTGTAGAAGGCCGCCTCCGGATACTGGTCCATTTCGCCGTCCACGATGGCGGCAAAGCCCCGCAGCGTCTCCTTCAGAGGGACATACACGCCGGGGATACCGGTGAATTTTTCCGCTACATGGGTGGGCTGTGCCAGAAAACGCTGGATGCGGCGGGCGCGGTTCACGGTCTGCCGGTCCTCGTCGCTCAGCTCGTCCATGCCGAGGATGGCAATGATGTCCTGTAATTCCTGATATTTTTGCAGCGTCTCCTGCACCCTCCGGGCGATGCGGTAATGCTCCGCGCCCACAATGTCCGCCTCCAAAATCCGGGAGGAGGATTCCAGCGGGTCCACGGCGGGGTAAATGCCCTGCTCGGAGATTTTCCGGCTCAGCACCGTGGTGGCGTCCAGATGGGCAAAGGTGGTGGCGGTGGCGGGGTCAGTCAAATCGTCGGCGGGCACATAGACCGCCTGTACCGAGGTGACGGAGCCATCCTTGGTGGAGGTGATGCGCTCCTGTAACTGGCCCATTTCGTTGGCCAGCGTAGGCTGATAGCCCACGGCGGAGGGCATCCGGCCCCGCAGGGTGGAAACCTCGCTGCCTGCCTGCACAAACCGGAAAATGTTGTCGATGAACAGCAGCACGTCCTTGTGCTCCACGTCCCGGAAGTGCTCGGCCATGGTCAGGCCGGACAGCGCCACCCGCATACGGACACCGGGAGATTCGTTCATCTGGCCGAAGACCAGCGCCGTCTTATCCGCCACGCCGCTCTCCCGCATTTCCCGCCAGAGGTCATTACCCTCCCGGCTCCGCTCACCTACGCCGGTGAAGATGGAATAGCCGTTGTGCTCCATGGCCACGTTGTGGATCAGTTCCTGAATCAGCACGGTCTTACCCACACCGGCGCCGCCGAACAGGCCGATCTTGCCGCCCTTGGGATACGGTTCCAGCAGGTCGATGACCTTGATGCCGGTCTCCAGGATCTCCACGGCGGGGCTTTGATCCTCAAAGGAGGGCGGGTCCCGGTAAATGCTCTTGCGGGGCGTTTCTGCCGGGAGCGGCTCTCCGCCGTCGATGGGCTGGCCCAGCACGTTGAACATCCGGCCCAGCGTCTGCTCCCCTACCGGGACCTCGATGGTTTTGCCGGGGGCGGTTACCTTCATGCCCCGGGCCAGACCCTCGCTGCCCGCCAGCATGATGCAGCGGACGACCCGCTCGCTCATGTGCTGGGCTACCTCCATCACGCGGGTCTGGCCGTTCAGCTCCACGGACAGCGCTTCCTTGATCTTAGGCAGATGTCCGGCTTCAAACTCCACATCCACCACAGGGCCGGATACCTGCGTGATCGTTCCGATTTTCATACTGTTATCCCTCGCTTCCAAAGGTTCCCCGCTGTGCCGCCGCGCCTGCGGAAATTTCTGTGATCTCCTGAGTGATAGCCGCCTGCCGCACGCGGTTGTATTGCAGCCGCAAGGCACTCAACAGCTCCTCTGCGTTCTGATTGGCGGCGTCCATAGCGGTCATGCGGGCGTTCTGCTCGCTGCAGAAGCTGTCCAGCAGGGCGCTGTACAGGAAGCCGGAGACATAGCTGGGGATCATGCTGTTCAGCACCGCCCCTACGGACGGATAGAATTCAAAGGGTTCCTGTACGGCCTTTTCCTTGGCGGGCGGCGCGAACTGCATCCGGTGGAAAGGCAGCAGCCGGGTGGACTTGGCCTCGGAGAGCAGGCTGCTCTCCATATCGGTGTAGACCACGAAGATCTCCTTCAGCGTTCCCGCCAGGAAACCGTCCAGCAACAGAGCGCTGATCTCCCGCGCCCGGTCCAGCGTGGGATTCTGGGCGGTGTAGAGAAAGCTGTGCTCAATGGGGATCTTGTGCTGGTCAAAGTACCGGCGGCCATACTCCCCCACTACATACAGCTTGGTGTCCGGGTGCTGGGCAAGGAGCTTTTCAGCCTCCTTGATGACGTTCTGGTTGTAGACCCCTGCAAGGCCCTTGTCCGCCGTGATGACCAGACACCCATAGGTGCCCTCCAGCGGCGTGTTATTGTCCGGCGGGTAGAAATAGGGACTGTCCACATCCCCCGCCGTGCGAAAGACCCGCTTGATCTCGCCCCGCAGCGCGTCAAAATACGGCCGGGTGTTGGCCAGATCGTTCCGAGCCTTCCGCAGCTTGGTGGAGGCGATGAGGTACATGGCGTTGGTGATCTTCCGGGTCTGCTGTACGCTTTCAATCCGGTTTTTGATCTCACGGGTATTGGCCATCTCACTCACCGCTCTTTTCCGCGGCTTCCGTCTGGAACCGCGTCAGAAATTCTCTGGACAGCTTCAGAATCGTCTCCCGGTCCTCATCACTTAACTGACCGCTTTCATCGATCCGGCGGCACAGGGCCTGGCCCTGGGTCTCGATATAGGTCAGGAGCCCGGTGCGAAAATCGTCCATCCGCGCAAGGGGCACCGTCTGCATCACATGATCCAGCGCCGCCACCAGCAAAATCACCTGCTGGTGCTGCTGGTAGGGGTGGTTCTGGGGCTGGCGCAGCAGGCGCATCAGGCCCTGTCCGTAAATCAGCTGCCGTTTGGTGGTCTCGTCCAGATCGCTGGAAAACTGGGTAAAGACCTCCATCTCCCGGTACTGGGCCAGATCCAGACGCAGGGCGCCTGCCGCCTTTTTCATGGCCTTCGTCTGAGCGTCGCCGCCCACACGGGACACCGACAATCCCACGTTGACCGCGGGCCGCTGGCCGGAGAAGAACAGGCTGCTCTCCAGAAAGATCTGGCCGTCGGTAATGGAAATGATATTGGTGGGGATGTAGGCGGACACGTCACCGGCCTGGGTCTCCACGATGGGCAGCGCCGTCATGCTGCCGCCGCCCAATTCCTCCGAGAGGTGGGCGGACCGCTCCAGCAGACGGGAGTGCAGATAGAACACATCGCCGGGGTAAGCCTCCCGTCCGGGAGACCGCTCCAGCAGCAGGCTCAGCGTCCGGTAGGCCACGGCGTGCTTGGAGAGATCGTCATAGACGATCAGAACGTCCCGGCCCTTCCGCATGAAATACTCGCCCAGCGCTGTTCCGGCATAGGGGGCGATGTACTGCAAGGACGCCGACGCGCTGGCGGGCGCGTTCACCACGATGGTATAGTCCATAGCACCCTTGTGCTTCAGATTCTCTACCAGTTGGGCGACGGAGCTGGATTTCTGCCCGATGGCGACATAGATGCACACCACGCCCTTCCCTTTCTGGTTCAGAACGGTGTCCAGGGCGATGGCGGTCTTGCCGGTCTGCCGGTCGCCGATGATCAGCTCCCGCTGTCCCCGGCCAATGGGGAACATGGAATCGATGGCGAGCAGGCCCGTCTCCATAGGCGCGTTTACCGGCTGGCGGTCAATGATGCCGGGGGCCGGGGACTCAATGGGCAGATAGCCCTCCGACGGAATGTCGCCCTGCCCGTCAATGGGCGTACCCAGCGCGTCCACCACCCGGCCCAGAAAGCCGTCCCCCACCGGGATACCGGCGGTCTTACCTGTGTGGCGGACGATGCTGCCGGATTCAATGGCCTCACTGCCGCCGAACAGGATGCAGCCTACACGGTCCGGCCGCAGATCCTGCACCATGCCCTTCACGCCGGAGGAAAATTGCAGAATTTCACCGTAGGCCGCGTGTTCCAATCCGCTGACGGTGGCGATCTCGTCACCTACCGTCAGAACGCTGCCGACCTCCTCCGGCGCGGCATCCGGCTGCCAGTTGCGGACGGCCTCCCGCATCAACGGGATCACGGAGACCCCGGCGGGGTTCAGCTGCTCCAGCCGCTCCCGGAACTGCCGCAGACGGCCCTCCAGACTCCAGTCATACAGGTCGGCGCCCACTTCCATCCGAAAGCCCTTTTCCAGCGCGGGGTCCTGTTCCCAACGGAGGGGAACCTCCTGTCCGTACTGCTTTTTCAAAAAGGCCGCAAAACGGTTCCGCTGCACCTCACTGGGGGCGTCCGCGCTGCGCAGGACCGCTTCCAGTACCGTTTCACGCATGGGACTTCCCCCTCTCCGCCGCGTCCAAAAACTGATCGAACGCATCGCCGTCGGATTGCAGCACCAGCTTTTCCGTGGCTGTCACTGCCAGATCCTTCAGCTCCTTCTGCGCGTCGGACAGTAGCTTGTCATGCTCCCGCTGGGCAGCGGCATGGGCGTCCGCCAGAATTTGCTCCGCCTGTGCCCGTGCGTCGGACAACTGCCGCTGCATGGCGGCGTCCGCCGACTTCTGGGCGGCGGCGAGCTTTGCCGCAGCGTCGGCGTCGGCATTTTTCAACTGCTGACGGACCTCTGCCGCTGTTTTCTCCGCGTCTGCCAGCGTCTTTGCCGCTTTCGCGTCCTGCTCCTGATAGTACTGCTGCCGCTTCTCCATAAACGTCTTGACGGGCTTGTAGAGCAGCAGATACAGCCCGCCTGCCAGAATCACAAAATTCAGCAGGTGCAGTAAAATTTGCTGCCAATCAATATTCAACGGGATATTCACGGTTTCCCACCTGCCTTACTTATAGGACGAAGATGATCAGAATGACGACCAGCAGCGCATAAATGATAGCGGTTTCGATAAAGACCAGTCCCAGCATCAGCGTGGTACGGATCTTGCCCTCCGCCTCCGGCTGACGGGCGATCCCCTCCGCAGACTTGCTGACGGCAACACCCATGGCCACGGCGCCGCCTGCGGCGGCAAGGCCGATGGCAATACCCGCAGCGATGGACTTGGACCCCGTGGCGTCGCTCTGGGTCTGGGCGGTTTCCGCCGCAGCGGGTGCGG
>ULVR01054497.1_pt1 | contig 11370 bp, 7 predicted proteins | sample 1959601 | NCBI WGS metagenome assembly ULVR01 (sample SAMEA4835791, study PRJEB28245) | human gut metagenome | biome: gut microbiome; material: fecal sample | place: Denmark | collected 2008
GTGCCATGAAAGAATTTTTCGATGATACGATCACCAGTTTCCACGTAGACACCTGGAAAGAGGCGATGGAGGCGATCACAAAGGGCGAGGCTGATTACGCTGTGCTTCCGATCGAGAACTCCACCGCAGGCATCGTATCCGACATTTACGATCTTCTCGTGGAATACCCGCACTACATCGTCGGCGAGCAGGAGCTGCCGGTCGAGCATGTGCTGATGGCACTGCCGGGTGCGAAAGTTGAGGACATCCGTACCGTGATTTCCCACCCGCAGGCACTGGCCCAGTGCCGCCGCTTTCTCGATTCCAATGAAAACTGGAAAACAGAGGAACGACTGAATACGGCCGCCGCTGCAAAAGAAGTATCTGAGAGCGGTGATTTGACGATGGCAGCCGTCGGAAGCCCATATGCAGCAGAACACTTCGGACTGCAGATCTTAAAAGAAGGCATTTTTGACGCCCGGGGCAATACGACACGTTTTGTTATTATTTCCGGTCAGAAACGCTTTGTAAAGGATGCACAGAAAATCAGCGTATGCATGGAACTGCCGCATCAAAGCGGTTCTCTTTACAATGCATTGGCACATTTTATTTACAACGATCTGAACATGACAAAGATCGAATCCCGGCCGATTTCGCAGCGGAAATGGGAATACCGTTTTTTCGTGGATTTTGAAGGGAATTTAAGTGATCCGGCGGTCAAAAATGCACTGCGTGGACTTCAGGCAGAATCCGCAAAATTCCGGATTTTCGGAAATTATTAATCCAGAAGAGAGGGCCGTACCAAGCGGCCTTTTCGCATAAATAAAATGAAAAATGACAGGAAGGAAGAGACAAAAGATGATTAGAATAGAAGAATGTATCCTCTACCGCGATTTTGCAGAGGGAGAGGTACTGCGCGATATGACGATACTGGTGGAGACCTACAAAAAGCTGGTCAACGCTCAGATTTCCTTAAAAGACCGCCGGTTCCGTGAGAATATGAGCGCATATGAGCCGCAGTTTTATGAGGCACTGAACCGCCTTGTCGAGATGGCAAACCGCTACGGCTTCTCCGGAAATCTCTGGCATGATTATCTGACGTATCTGCTGGTAAACAAAGAAAATGCATTCTCTACCTCGTGCGAGATTGTCGGAAAAGTCGAGGGAAGCATCAACCAGATGGCAAAACACGACTTTGTCCGTTTCAAAGAACTGTTTGACTTTGATATTTGTGTTTTTGATGAGATTTTTGAGTCCGGCGATGCCTCTGTCATCAGTTCCTATGAGAACACGGACAGTCCGAATAAACTGTTCAACAAAGAAGTCCGGGATCGTATCTGTGAGCTGGCCATCCGTCTGGCAAAGGCTGCATCCGCAGATGAATTTATGGCTGATATGGTTCAGTTTTACAAAGATTTCGGAGTGGGAAAACTGGGACTTCACAAGGCATTTCGTATTGCGCATACAGGAGAGAACGTTGAGATTATCCCGATTACCAACATTCCGGATGTGCGCCTTTCTGATCTTGTCGGCTACGAAATTCCAAAGCAGAAGCTGATCGACAACACGAAAGCGTTTGTCGAGGGCAAGAAAGCAAACAACTGTCTGCTTTTTGGCGATGCCGGAACCGGAAAATCCTCCAGCATCAAGGGCATCCTGAATGAATATTACGATCAGGGACTTCGTATGATCGAGGTTTACAAGCATCAGTTTCAGGATTTGAATGAGCTGATTGCACAGATCAAAAACAGAAATTATAAATTCATTATTTACATGGATGACCTTTCCTTTGAAGAGTTTGAGATTGAGTACAAATACTTGAAAGCTGTCATTGAGGGAGGCCTGGAAAAACGTCCGAACAATATTCTTATTTATGCAACCTCCAATCGTCGCCATCTGATTAAAGAGGATTACAGTGACAAAGAAGGAACAAGACAGGATATGCATACTTCCGACACCGTACAGGAGAAACTATCCCTGGTATACCGTTTCGGCGTCAGCATTTATTTTGGTGCACCGGATAAGAAAGAATTCCAGAAGATTGTTTCCACACTGGCCGAACGATACGGCGTGACGCTGCGTGAGGAAGAGCTTTTGGCAGAAGCGAACAAATGGGAACTGTCCCACGGCGGTCTGTCCGGCCGTACCGCACAGCAGTTTATCGATTATCTGCTCGGAAAACAGTAAAAAGAAAAAGGTCAAAAAGTCCGCTTGGTATTGGGAGCGGGCTTTTTGGGATATCCTTTGAAAAAGAAGGAGGAAAAGCGTATATGCAGTATTCCACATTTGCTGCCATTGATATCGGCAGCTACGACGTCATTCTGGAGATTTTCGAGATCTCCAAAAAGCAGGGTATCCGAAGCGTGGATAAGATCTGCCATCGGATGGAGCTTGGAAAAGATACTTACACGCTTGGAAAAATTCGCCCGGAAATGGAAGAAGAGCTGTGCCGTGTACTCGCAGATTTTGTGCGGATTATGGAAGGCTATCGCGTGGACGATTACCGTGCAACGGCATCCAGTGCGATCAGTGAGGCGTCGAACAGTCTCTATGTCCTTGGAAAAATTCATCAGCTGACCGGTCTTTCTGTCACGGTTCTCTCCAACTCGGAGCAGCGTTTTCTTAGCTATAAAGCGCTCGCGGCGATGGAGGACAATTTTAACAAGATCATTGAAAAGGGAACTGCGATTCTCGATCTTGACGGTGGCAGTTTTCAGATTTCCCTGTTCGACAAGGATGCACTTGTCACAACACAGAACATCCGCATGGGAAGTCTTCGCATCCGCGAGCGTCTTGCCGGAATTCAAAGTGAGACGGAACATTACGAAGAGATGGTCGAGGAGCTGATCTGGAACGAAGTATCAAGCTTTAAAAAGATGTATCTGAAAGACCGTAAAATCGAAAATATTATGCTGATCGGCGATGTTTTCACCGACAGTGTTTATCAGAACATTGAAGAAAAAACGACAAAAATCATTTCCCGCGAAAACTTTAATACCTGGTATGAGAAAATTATCCACCAGTCACCGATGGAGCTCGCCGTAAAACTTGGTATTCCGCTGGAAAACGCTTCACTGATGTATCCGTCTGCTGTGATTTATAAATGTCTGATTGATATGATGGGTGCGGAGCATATCTGGATTCCGGGCGTGCATATGACACGTGGTATTGCATACGAGTATGCGGAGCAGATGAAACTGCTGAAAGGCGGTCATAATTTCGAAAATGATATTCTGATGGCGGCAAAAAATATCGGAAAACGGTACGCAGTGAACCGTCCGCATGTCCAGAACCTGGAGATGACAGCGCTTGCCATGTTTGATGCGACGAAAAAGATGCACGGTATGAAAGAGCGCGAACGGCTGCTTCTCCAGATGGCAGTGATGCTGCATGACGTTGGAAAATACATCAGTTTCAATAATGTAGCGGATTCTTCCTATAATATTATCATGTCAAATGAAATCATCGGATTGTCGCACATTGAGCGTGAGATGGTGGCATTGATTGCAAGATACAACACGGTTACGCTCCCGTCCTACGATGAGCTGGTGATGGAATCGTCCTTGAGTGCCGAGCAGTATCTGACAGTATCCGAACTGACCGCAATCGTCCGTCTGGCGAATGCGCTCGACCGGAGTCATCTGCAGAAGATTCAGGCGATCCGCGCCACATTAAAGGAGCGCGAGCTGCAGCTTTCGCTCACGGTCAACCGCGATTTTACCCTTGAGCAAGGTTTGTGCCAGGAAAAATTAGATTTCTTCAATGAGGTATTCAGCATACAGCCGGTCATCAAACTGAAACGGCAGATGTAAAAGGAGGCGAAGAAAGATGGATATTGCACCATATAAGAAACCGGAATATTTCCGCAACCGGGAGTTGAGCTGGGTCAGCTTCGACGAGCGTGTTTTAAACGAGGCGCGGGATAAGAGTATTCCGCTGTTTGAACGTCTGAAATTTATCAGCATTACATCCTCCAACCTGGATGAGTTTTATATGGTCCGTGTGGCTTCACTAAAAGACCAGGTGCATGCAAACTATACGAAAAAGGATCTGTCCGGCATGGATGCGAAGGAGCAGCTTGCCGGGATCAGCAAACGGACACACGAGCTGGTGCAGCTGCAGTACAATACGTACAATCGCTCGGCGGTTCCGTCTCTGGAGCACGTTGGCCTTACGATTATCAGCGAGCACGAGAAGCTGACGAAGGAGCAGGCGGAGTATGTGGATTCCTATTTTGAGGAGAACATTTACCCGGTTCTGACCCCGATGGCCATGGATTCGGCCCGCCCGTTCCCATTGATCCGGAACAAAACATTGAATATCGGTGCACTGGTGCAGAAGAAAGAGGATTCGCTTCTGAGCCGTGCGGAGGATAAGAAAGAGAAGAAAGGCAAGGAGAAGGAAAAAGAGAAAGAACTGGAATTTGCGACGGTTCAGGTTCCTTCGGTACTGCCGCGTTTTATTCTGCTTCCGCAGGATGAAAAGACGGGACAGCGGTATGTGATTCTTCTGGAGGAGATCATCGAGCGGAACATTGGAAAGCTGTTCTTAAGCTACGATGTGGTCTGTGCGCATCCGTACCGTGTTATGCGGAATGCAGATCTTTCGATCGATGAGGATGAGGCTTCGGACCTGTTAAAAGAGATCCAGAAGCAGCTTAAAAAACGTCAGTGGGGCGAAGTGATCCGTCTGGAAGTGGAAGATAAGATGGATAAGCGGCTCCTGAAGATGCTGGAAAAAGAGTTTGACATCGATGAAGACGACCTGTTCCGGATTCCGGGACCGCTCGATCTGACGTTTTTAATGAAAATGTATGGGCTCGACGGCTTTGATGAGTATAAAATTCCAAAATACATTCCAGCAGCAGTTCCGGCGCTGATGAATGAGGATGACATTTTTACAAATATCCGAAAAGGAGACATCTTACTGCATCATCCTTATATGACGTTTGATCCGGTCGTGCAATTTGTACAGCAGGCAGCAAAAGATCCGGATGTATTGGCGATCAAACAGACGCTGTACCGTGTGAGCGGCAATTCTCCGATTATTGCAGCACTGGCTCAGGCGGCGGAAAATGGCAAACAGGTTTCCGTACTGGTGGAATTAAAGGCACGGTTCGACGAAGAAAACAATATTGTCTGGGCGAAGATGCTGGAAAAGGCGGGATGCCATGTAATTTATGGTCTTCTGGGACTGAAAACACACAGTAAGATCACACTGGTGGTTCGGCGCGAGGAGACAGGCATTCGCAGATATGTACATCTTGGCACGGGAAACTATAACGATTCTACGGCAAAGCTGTATACGGACTGTGGTCTGCTGACATGCAATGCAAAGATCGGTGAGGACGCAACAGCAGTATTTAATATGCTTTCGGGCTATTCGGAGCCGGATCGCTGGAACAAACTGATTGTTGCACCGCTCTGGATGAAGGACCGGTTCCTGCATCTGATTGCTATGGAAGAGGAACACGCAAAGAAGGGACAGAAAGCGCATATTATTGCGAAGATGAACTCGTTATGCGACCGCGATATTATTGCGGCGCTTTACAGTGCTTCGGCAGCCGGAGTAAAGATTGACCTGATTATCCGGGGAATCTGTTGCCTGAAGGTTGGAATCCCGGGTGTCAGCGAGAATATTACCGTTCGCTCGATTGTCGGCAATTTCCTGGAACATGCGCGGATTTTCTACTTTTATAGTGGTGGAAATGAAGAGGTGTTTATGGGAAGCGCGGACTGGATGCCGCGAAATCTGGAAAAACGGGTGGAGATTGTGTTCCCGGTTGAGGATGAGCAGATTAAGAAAGAAGTAATGCATATTCTTGATATCCAGATGAAGGATAATGTGAAAGCCAGTATTTTACAGGCAGACGGAACGTATACAAAGCCGGATAAGCGCGGAAAGATGCTGGTGAATTCACAGGAGTATTTCTGCAGGGAGGCAACGGAAAGAGCGGAAAAACCGAAAGAACAGGAAAACAGCAGGGTGTTTGTGCCGGCGGAACCGGTGGAATAGGCTCTGAGGTGGGGACGGACGCCCCGTAACGCACACAAGGGTGATGCGCGGTTTCGGGAGCTAGTAATTCTAAGGCTCTGTCATTTTGCTAAAACCATGCGCCAAAAATCAAAACTCGCTGTCGCTCAGACAGTTGATTTTTGGCGCATAACGCAAAATACCAGAACCTAAGAATTACACGCTCCCTGCAAATGCGCACCACCCTTGTGTGCGTTACGGGGCTGTGCGAAGGACGGACACGAATGTGGGCGCGGGAGCGCCCACTGCGTTGAGATGAGAGAAGAATATAGATATTGTGATGAAAAAGTGCGGTGACTTTGATAGTTACGGCGCTTTTTTGTGTGTCAAAAATAATCTGTCTGGTATTGGGAAAAGGAATGGCTATTCAGAACTCGTTTTGAAAATTGGTTTTGCGGGTGATTTTCGGGGATTTTACAAAGAGTGATCTGGAAAAATGGCTGGAAAAGAAGGGGATGGAGACGGAGATGAGAGAAAATGTAAAAGATTTTTGTAAAGTAACCGGTTATTTTATTAACGGGTATTTTACAAAGCGGTGGTAGTGGGCTTTACGGAAGGAAAGGTATAATGAGTCTCGACAAGACGAGGAGGAAGAAAAACGAATGTCAAATATTGTGTTGAAGAATGTATGTAAATCTTATGATAAGGAACATTATGCGGTTCAGGATTTTTCGCTTGAAATACCGGATCGGGAGTTTGTGATTTTTGTTGGACCTTCTGACTGCGGAAAATCGACGACGCTTCGGATGATTGCCGGTCTTGAGGAGATTACGAGCGGGGAGCTCTGGATTGATGGACAGCTTTGTAATTATGTAGAAGCAAAGGATCGCGATCTTTCGATGGTATTTCAGAACTACGCGCTTTATCCGAATATGACGGTATATGAAAACATGGCGTTTTCTCTGAAAATCCGGAAACAGCCCAAGGATGAAGTTGATAAAAAGGTACATGAGGCAGCTAAAATGCTTGGAATTGAGCATTTACTTGACCGGAGACCGGCAGCACTTTCCGGCGGTCAGAAACAAAGAGATGCGATTGGAAGCGCAATTATGAGACGGCCGAAAGCATTTTTAATGGATGAGCCGCTTTCGAATCTGGATGCGAAGCTGCGGGCACAGATGCGGGTGGAGCTGGCAAAATTACATAAGGAACTGAAAACGACGGTGATTTATGTTACACATGATCAGACGGAGGCGATGACGCTTGGTACAAAAATTATTGTCATGAAAGACGGTGTTGTGCAGCAGGCGGATACACCGGAGCAGATTTACCGCCATCCGGCAAACAAATTTGTGGCCGGTTTTATCGGAGCTCCGAGTATGAATTTTATGGAAACGATGGTGACGGAAAGAAACGGAGCGGTTTATCTGGAAGGAGACGGAGGAGTTACCCTTCGTGCAAAAGGAGAGAACGAAATGGTGCTTCGTCGCGATTATCTCGGAAAAATGGTGATCTTAGGTCTGAGACCGGAGGATTTACAGGACGAAACAACCGCTTCCGCACATCGGATCTGTTACGAAGAGAATCAGTTGAAGGCATTTGTTGACCTGCGGGAGATGATCGGTGCAGAAGCGTATCTGCATATGAATACCGGAAAAAATCTGATTACAGCAAGAGTGCCTTCCGAGGTGCCGGTTACTGTAAAGGAAAGCATTACATTGTATGCAGATATGGAGAAAGCACAGATCTTTGATCCGTTTACAGAAGAAAATATTTTATCTCTGCCGGTTGAAAAAGAAGAACGTGCAACAGCATAAGAAGGAGCAAGAAGTGAAAAAAGTAATCGAAAAGTGTAAAAAAGCAGAAGTTTATATGTATCTGATCCCGAGTACGGTGATCTTTAGCATCTTTCTGTTTTATCCGTTTTTTAAAACCATTTATCTGAGCCTGTATAAGACAAACAAGCTTGGAGAAGCGAAATTGTATGTGGGACTGGACAACTATAAAAGCTTATTATCGAATCCATCCTTTTACAACAGTCTCTGGGTTACACTGGAATTTGTGGCGATTGTTGTAGTCGGAAGTATGGCGCTTGGCCTTCTGGGAGCAGTTCTTTGCAGCAAGGCTTTTCCGGGAATCCGGGTATTCAGTACTTCCTATGCACTCCCAATGGCAGTAGCATCGAGCTCAGGTGCCATGATTTTCAAGATTATCTTAAATCCCACGATCGGTATCGTAAACAAATTGCTGCATGTGAGCATTAACTGGGTCAGTGATCCGAAATATGCGCTGATCTGTGTGGCTGTCCTCACGGCATGGCTGAACAGTGGCATCAATTTCCTGTATTTTTCGGCGGGACTTGGAAATATTGATGATTCGATTTATGAGCGTGCTTCTGTAGATGGAGCGAATGCAGTACAGAAATTTTTTAAGCTGACACTGCCGGGACTTTCTCCGATCATGTTCTACACACTGGTTGTTAACATTATTCAGGCATTCCAGTCATTCGGACAGGTGAAAATCCTGACACAGGGAGGACCGGGAGAATCCACGAACCTGATTGTATATTCGATATACCGTGATGCGTTTTTTAATTACCGGTTTGGAAGCGCAGCCGCACAGTCCGTTGTTTTGTTTCTGATTGTCATGGCGCTTACCCTGGTTATGTTTCGCATGGAAAAGAGAGGAGTAAAATACTGATGTCTACGATAGCAACTACGATTGCCGGACCAAAAACTTATTCTGCAGAGGAGCTGCAGGCACTGCATCTGGCAATGAATGCAAAAGCAAAAAGAAAGAAAATGCTTCAGAAAACAGCGTTGGTTACCATGAACCTGATCGTCTGCCTGTTTATGCTGTTTCCGCTGCTTTATACCATCAGCGTAGCATTTATGCCGTCAGGTGAGTTATACACAATGGCAATGAATATCGTTCCCAAACATCCGACACTGGAAAATTTTGTGGAAGCATTTCATAAAATTCCGCTGGTACGCTTTGTCCTGAATTCATTTTTGGTTGCGGGCAGCATTACGCTGGGTCAGATTGTAACGTGTTCTCTTGCAGCATTTGCCTTCTCTTTCCTGAATTTCAAAGGAAAAAATGTTCTGTTTATGCTGGTCATGGCGACCATGATGGTGCCGGGTGAGGCAACCATTATTTCCAATTATCTGACAGTAGGAAGTCTAGGACTGCTCGATACCTATATTGTTCTGATCCTGCCTTCTCTTACCTCTGCAATGGGAATTTTCCTGTTCCGCCAGTTCTACATGACCTTTCCGATTTCGCTTTATGAATCGGCGAAGCTGGACGGCTGCGGTAATCTGCGGTTTATCGTAAAAATCCTGATGCCGCTGACAAAGTCAGCAATGGGAGCAATGGCGGTTTACACCTTTATCAATGCATGGAATATGTACATGTGGCCGCTGCTGGTCACCGGTTCGGACAGCAAGCGTACCGTACAGATTGGTATCAGTATGCTGAACAGCGTCGATGCACAGTCGATTACCCTGATGCTGGCAGGTGTGGTAATGATTATCATTCCATCCATTTCCATCTTTATCGTAGGCCAGAAGGCCTTAATCAAAGGAATGTTTTCAGGAGCAGTCAAGGGCTGATTCCTGTGACAGAAAAAAGAATAGAAAACTGTATGAAAAACGAGGAGAAAAAAATGAAGAAAAAAGTGATTGCATCGATTCTTGCGGCTTCTATGGCAGCTATGGCGCTTACCGGATGTGGAGGCGGAAAAACAACGAGTGAGGCACAGAGTGCAACAACGGATGAAACCACAGCCAGCGCAGAGGCAGGAAGTACGGCAGATGGCGCAGAAGCACCGGATTTAAACCAGGATACGAAGGGAACCACGATTACCTTCTGGCATTCCATGGGCGGTGTCAATGGCGAGGCAATGGATTATCTTGTCAATAAATTCAATGAAGAAAATACCGATGGCATTACCGTTGAGGCGGTTTACCAGGGAGAATATGATGATACGATTAACAAACTGAAAAGTGCACAGATCGGAAATATGGGAGCAGACCTGGTACAGATTTATGATATCGGAACCCGTTTTATGATTGATTCCGGCTGGGTCATCCCGATGCAGGAGCTGATTGATGCAGATGGCTATGACATTTCCCAGATCGAGCCGAATATCGCTGCTTATTATACAGTAAACAATGAGCTGTACTCCATGCCATTCAATTCGTCCACACCAATTCTGTATTACAACAAAGATATGTTTGAAAAAGCAGGGATCACCGAGGTTCCGACAAGCCTGGAAGGAATTCTCGCTATCGGTGATGATCTGAAAACAAAGGGTGGAGCCGGTGAACCGCTGGCACTCTCCATCTATGGATGGTATTTCGAACAGTGGCTCTGCAAACAGGGACTTTCCTATGCGGATAATGGAAACGGCCGTGATGCAGCTGCTACTGCGGTTGAATTTGATTCCAACGGCGGAGCACTCAATATCTTAAATGAGTGGAAAGCCCTGAACAATGCCGACGTTGCACCAAACGTAGGCCGTTCCGGAAGTGATACCGCAACAACAGACTTTACTTCCGGAAAAGCAGCGATCACTCTTGGATCTACCGCATCCCTGAAACAGATTTTACAGGATGTCAACGGAAGTTTCGAAGTTGGAACCGCATATTTCCCGACAATCAAGGACGGCGATGAGGGCGGTGTTTCCATCGGAGGAGCATCTCTCTGGGCATTGAATAACAACGATGATGTGAAAGCAGCCGCTACCTGGAAATTTATCAAATTCCTGATTTCTCCGGAGTCTCAGGCATACTGGAATGCCGAGACGGGTTACTTCCCGGTAACAACAGCTGCTGATGAGGAGCAGACCTTTAAAGATAATGTAGCACAGTATCCGCAGTTCCAGACAGCAATCGACCAGCTGCACGATTCCAAGCCGCAGTACGCCGGTGCACTTCTCTCTGTATTCCCGGAGGCAAGACAGATTGTGGAAACAGAAATCGAGAATATGATCAACGAAAACGAGACTCCGGAGAAGGCAGTAGAATCGATGGCTTCTCAGATCAACAGCTCCATCGAGGACTATAATCTGGTAAATGAATAAGAGATAGGCTTTACAAAAGTAAGATTTCGTCCTATAGTGAAGAAAAACGAGTTCCCAAAGCGTGTTTGAACGGTTTTTAGGAAGGGGAAGATCCGAGTTACGGCAATGATTTTTCAGATATGACTGGAAATGCGTCGGAGACAAAAATCCGGCGCGTTTCCGGATTTATAGTAAGCCTCCAAATAATGCAAAAGAGTCAGTACCGCTTTTTTTAACCGAATCAAGTAAGTCCCCTGCTTCCATTGCGTGAAGCAATAAGCAGTGGGTGGGGACTTGCTTGTATCAGGAGGAGTGCAAGCTCCTTCTGATAAACTGCGGAGCAGTTATTCGGT
>ULVR01002004.1_pt1 | contig 11361 bp, 8 predicted proteins | sample 1959601 | NCBI WGS metagenome assembly ULVR01 (sample SAMEA4835791, study PRJEB28245) | human gut metagenome | biome: gut microbiome; material: fecal sample | place: Denmark | collected 2008
TGCCCTGGGCTAGGAGCTTCTGCCCTTTCAGGGCGTGTGGAACTTACATGCGAAACTTGAGTATATTATATAATAGGAGAGAAGAGGAACTAACTAGGAGAGCTGAGAGACTAATAGGAGAGTAGAGAAACTAATAGGAGGGCAGAGAGACTAATAGGAGAACAGAGGATGTAATAGGAAAAAAGAGAATGGAATATGAAAATAAGAGACCCCGTTGCCCAGAGAAGGCAACGGGGTCTGCTTTATCGTGGAGTAAGCCTTGCTACAGGCTTGACCATTCTGTTATGCTTTGGCCACTTCGTTGGTGTCAATCGTCTTGCGCTTGAGCACCATGTAAGCCACCGGCGAAGCGATGAAGATGGAGCTGAGCGTACCGAAGACCACACCGAGGATCATGGCGAAGGAGAAGCTGCGGATGCTCTCACCACCCAGGAAGAAGATGCAGAGCAACACGATGAGCGTAGAGGCTGACGTGTTGATCGTACGGGCCAGCGTCTGGTTGATAGAGCTGTTGAAGAGGGTCTCGCGATCCTGCTTCGGATGCAACTTGAGGTTCTCACGGATTCGGTCGAAGACCACCACCTTATCGTTGATAGAATAGCCGATCACCGTCAGGATAGCACCGATGAAGGTCTGGTCGATCTCCAGCGAGAACGGCATCCAGCCCCAGCAGAGCGAGTAGATACCAACCACGGTGAGGGTATCGAAGAACAGAGCGACAATAGAACCAACGGAGAAACCGAGGTTGCGGAAGCGCAGCAAGATGTAGAGGAAGATGAAGAACAGAGCCAGGGCCACACTGATGATGGCGCCGTAGGTGATGTCCTTAGCCACGGAAGGTCCTACCTTGGCCGAGCTGATGATGGATCCACCCGTGCGGATATCCGGGTTCTTGAAGGCCTCTACGTTGGCCTGGCTGACGAAGCCAGCCTTGTGGAGGGCGTTGTAGAGGATGGTCTCTGCGCGGTCGTCCTCCATCGGGTCGTTGGACTCAATATTGTAGTTGGTTGAGACGCGGATGGTCTTGCCGTCCGTACCGAGGGCGATGACGGAAGTCGTGGCCTGCTTGCCAGCGTCCGTACCCGTAGTGTTGACGAATGCGCCATCAAGCAGCTCGCGCACGCTCTCTACCTCCGTGGCCTTGTTGAGGGTCACGACATAGTTGCGTCCACCCGTGAAGTCGATACTCTGGCTGAGGCCGCGGATGGCGAAGCTGCCGATGAAGACCACGGCGGCAATGCCGCAGAGCGTGAAGCTCTTCTTGCTCATCTTCATGAAGCCGAAGTTGACATTCTGCATTAGGTTCTTGCTGATGGAGGTGTAGAACTTCTGGTTGAGCCAGCGGTTCTTGGCCATCTGCTTCTCATAGACGATGCGGGTCAGGAAGACGGCGGTGAAGAACGAGCAGCACAGACCGATGATCCACGTGGTGGCGAAACCACGGATCGGACCCGTACCCGTGACGAGCAGGATGATACCCGTGATGAGTGAGGTGAGGTTGGAGTCGAAGATGGCGGAGAAGGCGTTCTTGTAACCTGCCTCCAGGGCCTCCTTGATGCCCTTGCCGCCTCTCATCTCCTCCTTGATACGCTCATAGATCAGCACGTTGGCATCGACGGCCGTACCCAGTGTCAGCACGATACCGGCAATACCCGGCATGGTGAGCGCCGACTGGAACGAGGCCAATATTCCTAACGTGAAGAAGAGGTTGGCGAGCAGCGCCACGTTGGCCATCATACCCGGGATGATATCGTACATCAGGAGCATGTAGATCATCAGGACGACGAAAGCGATGACGAAGGAGATGAGACCCTGCTGGATGGACTGTGCACCGAGCGTAGGACCGACGACCTCCTCCTGGACGATACGTGCCGGAGCCGGCATACGTCCTGACTTCAGCGTGTTGGCCAAGTCCTTGGTATCCTCGATGGTGAAGTTGCCCGAGATAGACGACTGGCCGCCGTCGATCTGGCTGTTGATGCGCGGAGCGGTATAGACCACGCCGTCGAGCACGATGGCTACGGCCTTGCCGAGGTTGGCCTTGGTGATGGCTGACCATTCGCGCGCACCCTCGGAGTTCATGGACATGCTCACCTCCGGCTTGCCATACTGGTCAAACTGGTCCTTGGCGTCGGTGACGACGTCACCCTCCAGGACGGGGCGGCCGTCGCTCGTGGTGATCTTCAGGGCGTGGAGCTCGAAGACGTTCTTCTGGTTGAGTCCGTCGGCCGGCTTGGCGCTCCAGAGCAGTCTCAGGTCGCTGGGCAGCACCTGCTTGGCCAGGTGGCTATAGATGAGCTTGTTGATAGCGGCGGTGTCGCGCACGTTGGCATAGCCTACGATGCTGAGGGCCTCGCCCGGGATGGTCTGAAGCATGGAGAGCAGCGGGTGGTCGCGGCGCAGCTGGGCGTCGGTCTCGTTCTTGGCGGCGTTGGCAGCAGCGTTGCGGCTGTCGCGGAGCTGCAGCTTGGAGGCAGCCTTCTTGGCCGGGGCCTTCGTGCCGTCAGTGGCAGCCGTGTCCTTCTTCTCCGTGCCGTTGTCGCCATTGGCCAGACGCTGGTCCAGCTGGACGAGATACGGCGTGATCTCCTGGTTGTTGTAGGTCTCCCAGAACTCCAGGTTGGCGCTACCCTGCAGCAGCTTGCGCATACGCTCCGGCTCGCGGATACCCGGCATCTCGACCATCAGTCGGCCTTCCTGTCCCTCGAGCTTCTGGATGTTGGGCTGCACGACGCCAAACTGGTCGATACGGTTGCGGACCACGTTGTAGGAGTTGTCGATGGCGGCGGTCACTTCCGTGCGCAAGGCGCTCTCCACCTGCTCGTCCGTACTCTGCGTGCTCACCTTGCCCTTGAGCTGCTGGGTGGCGAAGATCTCGGCCAGGCGGTGGCCCGGCGCGTTCTTGTGGTAAGCGTCGATGAAGAGAGAGATGAAGTCGCGCTGGCTCGTCTCCTCCTCCTTCTTGGCCTGCTGGAGCGACTTCACATAGGCCGGGTCGGTCTTGTGGTCAGCGAGCACATCGACGACGTCGGGTACGGAGATCTCCAGAATGACGTTCATACCGCCCTTCAGGTCAAGGCCGAGGCCGATTTGTGTCTCCAGACACTTCTGATAAGAGTAGATGCCCAGATACTTCACGGAGTCCTTGTAGTCCTGCCGCGCAATGGGATCTTTGATCTTCTCGGCCTGGCTGTCATAGTAGCTGGTGGCTACCGAGAAAGACAGGTAGAAGATACTTGCGAGCGTCAGCAAGACGGCCACGCAAATTACTAGTCCTTTGTTCTGCATTTTTATTGTTGTTTTTGAATTTAATCAGCTAAAAAGCGCCCATTCATAGCCCGTCCTGCCTCGTAAAAGAGACACGAACGTACTACAAACGTGCAAAGATACTGATTTTTTCACATATTGGGAAAACTTTCGGCCTTAAATGTCATTTTTTTAAGGTTTTGGCCGCATTTCCAACCAGCAGAAGATAGGGTAGTGGTCGCTTGTGTGGATACTATCATCGACTTTGGCGCCATAGGGCTTGAAGAAGTCGGAGCAGAGGATATGGTCGATGCGTGTATAGATTCCGTTGCGGTTGAAGGACCGTCCGGGACCGTTGCCCGAGGCTATGTAGCAGTCTGTCAGTCCCTTCGACAGGGTCCTGTGTGTGTAGGAGATGGGGGTGTCGTTGAGGTCTCCGCATGCGATGACGGGCAGCCCCTCCTTGAGGCGCTGCTGGATGCGTGCGGCCACCATGCGTACCTGGGCCGCCCTGCGGGTCGTTCCCTTCGATAGTTTCTCGATCAGCTGGAGCGTCTCGATGCGTGCCGTGTCGGCCTCCACGTCGCCTTGGAGGATGTCGTGGAAGCCCTCGCGCTCCTTCTCCGAGATGCCGTAGGACTGGAGGTGGTTGTTGATGATGCAGACCTTTTGGCCGCCCACATCGACGAGGAAGTCCACGCTCATGTTGCCCGGGGAGTGGTAGGGGATGGAGTCGTGGCTCAGGATGGGGTAGCGTGAGGCCAGAAACAGGCCGTGGCCGGTCTCCGAGGCTTTGGGGATGAAGGCGGTATAGGCGTATTTGTGTCGCAGCAACTTCAGGGGCGAGAGACTGTCGCCCTTGTCCGTGGCCTCCTGCAAACAGATGAAGTCGGCGTCGCTATCGAGCAGGTAGCGCATCATCTCGCTCTTCTCTCCCTCCTCCGTGACGTAGCCCTCAAACATGGCCACGTTCCATGACAACAGTTTCAAGGCGCCGTGGGGCGGCTCCTCCGTGGGGTTGAAGGGCGTGTATTGGCGGATGGGGACAAAGGCCATCAGCAGACCCGCCACGGGCAGCCACAGCAGGCGCGGGCGCAGCAGTATCCAGAGGACGAGAAAGAAGAGGTTGGCGAGGATGACGGTAGGCATCAGCAGCCCCACGTTGCTCAGTTTGGGCCACGACTCGGGCTGGAGCAGGTCGGAGTATCCTACCAATAGCAATGCTATGATAGCCAACAAGTTGGCCACCACCAGCAGCAGGCGCATCGCCTTTCTCAATTTCTCCATAGCGTTCTCTCTCTCGTCGTGTTTATAATGGTTACGTCGTGCTATTTCTCCCCGTTTCAGAGGAAGTTTTCCCCGCTTCCGCAGAAGAATCCTCGGCTTCGGGGAAACCCTTTCTGTCGTGCGTAGCCCTTAGTTGTTGCTACTGTCGAAGAGCGTCTGCTTCTCCTCCTTCGTCAGACTGTCGTAGCCGCTCTTTCGTATCTTGTCAAGGATGCGGTCGATCTCCTCCTGGGTAGCCTTCTTGTGGGCGTTATACTCCCAGTCGGTCTCCTGTCGTGTGGTCTCGCCTGCGTTTTTCTTGCCTTTGAGCACGTCGAAGCCACCCCAGTTTTTGCCAAATCCGTCCCAGCTCTTGCGCTTATGGCCCGTGTTCTGCCAGCCTCCTCCGTGCTTTCCGAAGCTGTTGCCGTCCATGAAGGGATGCTTGCGCCAGTACTTGATGAGGATGTAGCCGAAGAGCATGCCGCCGAGGTGGGCCAGATGGGCCACGCCGTCGTTGGTGGTCGCAATGGCCGAGAACAGTTCCAGGACGATGGAACCGGCGATTACCCACTTGACCTTGAGGGGGAAGGGGAAGGGAATGACAAACATTCGCTCGTTGGGGAAGTACATACCGTAGGCCAGGAGGATGCCGTAGAGTGCACCCGAGGCGCCTACGGTCGTCCAGAGGTTGAGCAAGCCCTGGTTGGCCCGCACCACCATCATGGTGTCGGCGAAGGTGAAGCCAGGCACTTGTTCATTGCAGATGATGTAGAACTGTCCAAACTGTGCCAGCTCCTGGCAGAAGCCTGCGCCCAAGCCGCAGATGATGTAATAAAAAAAGAACTTCCTCGATCCCCAATAGGACTCCATCACGGGTCCGAACATCCACAGCATAAACATGTTCATGAAGATATGCCCGAGGCCACCATGCATGAACATGTAGGTGAATATCTGGTAGAGGTGGAAGTCAGGAGCCAGAAAAAAGTGCAGTCCCAGCAAGCCGGTCAGGTCTATCCCCATGTTTTCCGTCACCCAGGTGGCGACAAACATGATGGAGTTGATGATCAGCAGATTCTTAGTGACTGCGGGTATTTCGCGCGTGAGCATTTTTGTTCTTTTTGATTATACCGTGCAAAATTACGAAAAAATCCTCATTAACTGCACATGGAGCCCCCTCAATACGCTTTTTTACGCAATTTTCGTCACTTTTTCCGAAATTTAGTTTGTGTTGTAAAACTATTCTCTTATATTTGCACCCACAAGCGTTTGAATCAATATATATTAATCGATAATCAAGAAAAGTTATGAACAAAACAGAGTTAATCGAGAAGATTGCGGCCGGCTCGGGTCTGAAGAAGGCTGAGGCCAAGGATGCTTTGGACGCCACGTTGCGCGAACTGAAGAATGCTTTGGTAGCTGGCGAGAAAGTGCAGCTGGTCGGCTTCGGTACCTTCGAGGTCAACGAGCGTCCCGAGCGTCAGGGTGTCAACCCCGCCACGGGTGCCAAGATTGTCATCCCCGCACGCAAGGTGGTGAAGTTCAAGGCTGGTGCTGACCTCAGCGATGCGGTCAACGCATAACTGTCAATTCTTTTTCGCAAGAAAATACCAGGGGAAGGACCGTGGGTCTTTCCCCTTTTTGTGTCCTGTCAGAAGGGGAAGAGGACGAAGGCGCAGGCGTCCCATACGGCATGGGAGATGATGAGAGCCGTGAGGCTTCGCGGGAAGAAGCGGTAGATGAGGCCCCAGCAGCCGCCTACGACTCCTGCGGCCACGATCAGCATGAAGTTGAGCGAAGGCAGGTGGACGAGCGTGTAGCAGGCCGTGGAAGCCACCAGTCCCGCGTTGGCGCCCCAGCGCGCCATCATCCGCCGCTGGATGAAGCCGCGCCAGAAGATCTCCTCTGCCGGACCGATGACGAGGAGAAGCAGGAGGGCAATGACGGCAGGGGGCGTGCCGCCCTTCATGGAGTAGATCATGTCCACCTGGCCGCGGGCGAAACCAAACATCCATTGCGACACCTTGTCGCCCGTCCAGAACACCCACCACAACACGAAGGCGATCGACAGTCCCGCTGCGACCGCGCGGGGCGAGAACCGCAGGTCCTTCAGCCACTCTCTACACCAGACCGTAGAGAGCGTGGTGAGGGTGAGGGCCGCACACGTCATCGTGTACCAGAAGTTGATGTGTGGCGCCGTCCAGGGCGAGAACATCACAAACCACAGCAGGGCTGCGACGAGGACGGCAGCAATGGTCTTTCTCATTTTTTATATATATAAGTTCTTACACTCCCAGCCAACTGCCGAGGAAGAAGCCCAAGGCGTAGAGGAGGCCGAAGGCCATCTGTAGCTGCGCCGTCGTCTGGTCGAGTCGCTGAATGCCTCGGTAGGGCAGGTCGTCTTCGGCCTGGATCATCGTCCGCACGTTGCGCAGGGCCAGGGGCAATGTCAGCACGACCGCCAGCAGCGTCCACGGCTGCCCCAGCAGGACCACATAGAGCAGGGCCAGGGCGTAGGGAGCGAAGATCTCGAAGGTATAGATGGCCTTGGCGTTCATCAGCGAGACCGAGGTCGTGATGGTGCCGAGTCCGGCCTGAAGGTCTGTCTTCACATCGCGGGTGTTGTTGGCATGGAGGATAGCCACTGTGATGAGGCCGATGGGCAGGATCATCAGCAGCGACTGCGGGTCGTAGGCCCCCACGGCCACGAAGAACGTGCCGAGGGCAGGGAGCAGGGCGAAACTCACGAGGATGTTGATGTCGCCCAGGTGGTGGGACTTCATCCAGGGATAGACCAGCGCGAGCAGGACGCCCGCCAGTCCGATCCACCATCCCGACCACGACGAGTTGTAGAGCAGAAACACGCCGATGGGCACGGCCAGCGCCACGAGCACCAGACCATAGCGCAGGATCTCTTTGGGGCGGAACGTGCCGTCGTGTATCCACGTCACGCCATTGCTGCAGGCCTTCGTGTCCACGCCCCACGTGAAGTCGAAGTAGTCGCTCACCATGTTGCCGCCCGAGTGGACGATGGAGAGCAGCGGGAGGCAGAGCAGGGCGTTGAGCCAGTTGATGTGGGCCGCGCCGTTGTCGCTCTGACTGTAGAGGTAGGCCCACATGATGAGGATCGGCATCACCGAGGCGGGCAAGGCCCAGGGGCGGGTGGCGATGATCCAGTTTTTCAAAGTTCTTCTTTTTTCCATGTCTTAGTTAAAAGGCGAACCCGTGGGAAGGACAACCTCCGCCACGGACTTCCATGAATAGTTTGATTTAATATCGATCGTTGATCGCCATGCGCGGCCGAAGGTAGCGTGTGGCAATCTGGTGCAAGTGCAAAGGTAAGAAGAAACTTTGAAATGGGGCAGCGTTTTACCCGATTTTCTCGGTAGAAGTTTTTTGTGTGGGGGAACACCAGGGACCTCTCGCTCAAACACCAGAGGCTTCTCGCTCATACACCAAAGGCTTCTCCCTCAAACAGAAATGGACGAAAGCCCGCTAAAGCGGCTTCCGTCCATCGTCCTAATATAAATAATTATGTAGTCGTTGCCGACGGCCTTAGGCCGTGCGGACTACCAATTCTCGGGATTCCAAGGATTGTAATCGTGCTCGGCGAGATCTTTGTCCGTAATGACTCTGCCCATGTCTGAAGCGAGATTGTCCACTTCCACTTCGCCGTAGTCGTGGAATTTTCTGCCATATACGGCAAAGGATGTAGCATTGCAGTAGGAGGTCTGCGTTTCGACGCGCGTCACGGTTGCTACGGGCTTGATATATGTACGTTTCATTTCTTAAGTCCTTTTGAAGTTAATGTGGGTCGTTTATCTTACAACATACTTGCGTCCATTGACGATGTAGATGCCGCTGGGCAGCCCTTCGGTCGTATTGCCGACACGCTGTCCCTGGAGGTTGTACACGCCATTGTTCTTGCCGTAGCGGTTGGCAGCCTCGGGGCCTACGATCAGCTCGCCGATGGCCGTCAGCGCTGCCTCCTGCTTCATGCCGTCAATAAAGACTTCGATCTTCTTGCTGTTGTTGGGCTTGAACCAGCAGGAGAAGCCGCGCAGACCGCGCTCCTTCGTGTCAGAGAAATAGACGTTGCCCAGGTCGAAGAAGTAGCTTCCCACCAGTTTGTCGTAGCCCTCGCGGAACGTTCCCTTCTTTTCGGAGAATGACCATTCGCCCGTGGTCTCGTTCTGTGTAGCCCCTGGGTCGAAGGTGCGGACGAATGTGCCGTAGGCCGTGATGGCTCCCACCTTGTGAGTCAGCTTTGTCGTCCAGTTTGCCTCCATTTGCGAGAGGTCGTTCTTGTTGTCAGCAGTCGTCGTGAACGTGACGTTGGGGATCTTGAAGTGCTCACCCTGGATCACTACCTTGTTAGTCTCGCTGATGGTAGCTGTGTAGGGACTGTACTTTTCCATCGTCTTGGTCGGGAAGATGATGTACGGCTGATAAGCCTCGAGAGCGATATTGGTGTTCTCGTCGAGGTTTACGGTCTCAAACTGCAGCTCGGTCTCTGTGAGTGTCTTGAGTTTGGCAAGGCGCACGTCGTTGCCAAAGGCCGTGCGAACCTGGTTGGCCGTGAGGTCCACGGGCAGTACGAAGGAGTTCCAGCGATTCATGGTGAACGTCTTGGCAAGATGGAGGATACTGTTCTTGTAGGTGACGCCCTCCTTCAAGTAGCTCAGGTCGCCACGGAGCTCGTCGAGCACGAGGTCCTTGCCCTTCACGTTGCTGGCGTAGAGCACGCGGAATTCATCGAACACCGTCCACTCGTCGGCGTCAGGCGTCTCGTCGGGGTTGTTGGGGTTGCCAATGTAGAGACCGAGGGCGATGCAGGCGCCGGCGTCACCAGCTTGGTCGATCATATCCTGCGTCACCTCTATGACCACGCTATTGATATAATTGCTTGTCTCGTAGAATTCCTTACCCGCATAGTCCATGTTCTTGTCTGCTACATGGAGGCGAGTCTTCTCGGCCTCGGTCATGTTGCTGACCTGGCTAAGCATGGTCGTGCGTTTTGAACCGTCAAAAAGGTCCACGCCTTGGCCATCCTTGCCTGCAACACCTGCGAAGAGGTGGGCGTTCGGCGTGTTGGAGTAGGCCTTGCACTGTACGACGTAGGTTCCGGCGTGTTTCACAAACATCTTCTGATAGATGTAGCCGTGCGTGCCGTGTACGTCCATGCAGAAGAACTTACCCATGTGGCGCAGGTAGTCTGTGGCGCCTCCAAACTTTTGGGCAGTAGTGCCCGAACAGGGGAAGCTATATGAGTTGGACGTTGAAGACGGGTCTGAAAGAAATCCACCGTTGTTATAGCCTTCGCCCGTGGTGCCGCGTGACAGGGAAGTGGACGCATTATCTACCTTCGTCTTCCAGTTGTACTCCTGCAGACCGATACGGTAGTACGATTCCGGAGCGACGGAAGAGGTAAATGTTTGCCAGCCGTTGATATCCGTTCTTCCACGCTCGAAACCCGGGCACTTCAAGTAGAAGGTAAAGTCGATCGGAGCATTCAGATTCTCGCTGCTCTCTTTCAGCAAATCGTAGAAGTCCTGCAGGGTGAGGAGGCGCCATTTGCTATAGTCGTTAGGCGTGTTGTCGGTGAAGAGATTCGCGTATGTATCCGCTCCACAGTTTTTGTCGGCCGTGGCCTGTCCTTCGGCAAAGGCCGTGAGATACATTCCGTCGGTTTCGCTGGATGCAGAAGGGTTAGGAGTTGTGAATGTGTAGATCACGTAGGCGTCCTTTCCGTACGAATCGGTTGTCTTCTTAAAGAACCAGCCGTCGTGTCCGTTGGAATTGTTACTTTTATTACGGTCGCAGAAAACGCCAACATCGGTCGTGGGGTTTCCCGAGGTCACCCATTTCATCAGGCTGCCCTGCGTAGTACTGATGTTCTGTGTGAAGTTGAGAGAGCGCGAACCATTCTCCAAAGGCGTTCCTTCCAGTGTCCAAAGCGGCATCGGGTAGTCTTTCAAAGAGGCATGCACGCCCCAGTAGCCTCCCATGTTGAGAAACTTGCCCGTTCCCACGTTGTAGAGGAAGTACACCTTGGTCGGGTCGTCGTAGGAGCAGCTCGAGGTGATTCCCGCCTGGAGCTCCTCAAAGGTGTGTCCCGGTAGGTCGTCTACGCCTTTGCCAATAGCGCTTGAGTTTTCGCCACCCGTTGCGCCGTTGTTTTGTGCTGATGCCACATAGGGTGCAGCGGCAAGGAGTGCCGTGGCGATTCCAACACTCCAGCTGCGCCGCCTTAAGCAGCGTTCGCCGTGTTGTGAAGTAGTTGTTTTCATCGTTTTAATGTTCTCTTTAGATAATTAGTAATGATCACAGTTGTTTTTAGTGCCTCCATGCTCAGTTCTAACCCAGTTTGTTCGCCGTCAGGTAGGGCGACAGGTTGATTTTGACAGGAATGCACAATCTATTTGGGTACAAATTTACTAAGCATTGTAAAACTAGGGGGGGGTAAAGCGTTAAAAATACTAAATCTTTGTTTTTAACTTGCTTTCAACCCCCTGTGTGGCAGATATTTACCATTGTGTCAACGCACAGCCACCTTTTAGCGGGCGTCTTTTGCTGCAGGTTTTGTCCTGGCGAAGCATTGTTTGTGTTGTGCTGCCTTCCGAAAACAAAAACGTTAAACGTTATAACGTTAATGCGTTATCAAAAATCAAAAACGTGATAACGTGACAAGGTGACAACGTGACAATCCTAATATTGCGCCAAATCTCTTCAAACACGACAATCATTCTTATCTATACGGGAAAATCAAAAAGGGTTCTTCTCGAAAATGGAGTGATTCGACGTGGATACATGGAAAACAACTTGAACAACTTTTACAACAAGTAACAA
>ULVR01030379.1_pt1 | contig 11350 bp, 9 predicted proteins | sample 1959601 | NCBI WGS metagenome assembly ULVR01 (sample SAMEA4835791, study PRJEB28245) | human gut metagenome | biome: gut microbiome; material: fecal sample | place: Denmark | collected 2008
GGTTGCCATATTGATGCCCAAGGGGCCGGGGGTCGATTCCGAAACAGCAATCATATCGGGAATCTGCTTCGCGGAAAACCATGGATATTTATCCGCCAGACGGTAGAGGAAGGGCAGCGTTGCCAGACCGCCGCCGATGGAAAACAGCCCAATCTTGAAGAATTCAAAAATCAAAATCAGAAGGCTCATCATTTCTCCTTCGCCTCCCTTCCGCAGGAAACAGCAATGCCGAGAATCGCCGCCGCCAGCACAATCCAGACAGGGGAAATATCCACCCATACGGATACAAAGAAGGAAACCGCCGCAATCACCACACAAAGCTTATCCACGATGGATTTTTTCCGCAGTCCCATCACGGCATTGAGAATCAGCACGCTGACCACAACGCGAATCCCTGCAAAGGCATGCTGCACCACTGCCAGCTCCGCAAAGTTTTTCAGCACTGCCGCAATGAACATCACAATACACAGCGACGGGAACACACTCCCGACCGTTGCCGCAATCGCGCCCGGTATGCCCTTCTGCTTATAGCCGATAAAGGTCGCCGTATTGATAAAAATAACGCCGGGGGTGCATTGCCCGATTGCAAAATAATCCAGCATTTCATCCTCTGTTGCCCATTGGCGCTTTTCTACAACCTCCTTCTGCAGCATCGGCAGCATGGGATAGCCTCCGCCAAAGGTAAAGCCGCCAATGCGTGCAAAAGAAGAAAATAATTCCCACAATTCTTTCATTGCTATCCTCTTTTCTGCTCTTATGTCTCCTGCATTTTCGCCATTCGGTCTGTCGTTGCGAGGGTATCCATCATTTCATTCAAATCGCCATCCATAATGGCATCAATCTTATGCAGTGTCAGTCCAATGCGGTGGTCTGTCACCCTGCCCTGCGGGAAGTTATAGGTGCGGATACGCTCACTTCTGTCCCCTGTGCCGACCTGCGAGCGTCTGTCGGCGGAAATTGCCGCATCATGCGCGCGCCGCTCCCGTTCATATACACGGGCATACAGCACCTTTAACGCCTGCTCCTTATTCTTGAGCTGCGATTTCTCATTCTGACAGGTAACCACAATCCCCGTCGGGATATGCGTCATCCGCACCGCAGAATCCGTTGTATTGACACACTGACCGCCGTTGCCCGATGCACGGAACACATCCACGCGCACATCGTTCATATCAATATGCACATCGACCTCCTCCGCCTCCGGCAGCACTGCCACCGTCACCGTTGAGGTATGCACGCGCCCGCCGCTTTCCGTCACCGGCACACGCTGCACACGATGCACGCCGCTTTCGTATTTCAAACGAGAATATGCTCCCTCGCCCTTTATCATAAAGGAAATTTCCTTAAAGCCACCAAGGTCGCTCTCGCTCGTATTCATAATTTCTATCTTCCATTTTCTCCGCTCTGCATAGCGCGCATACATGCGGAATAAATCCCCTGCAAACAATGCTGCCTCATCGCCGCCTGCGCCGCCGCGGATTTCCATGATAACATTCTTTTCGTCATTGGGGTCCTTCGGAATCAGCAAAAGCGTCAGCTCCTGCTTCAGCGTTTCCGCCTTTTCCTTGTTTTCCGCCAGCTCCTCCTTCAAAAGCTCCCGAAAATCCTCTTCCTGCTTTTCCTCCAGCATGGCAAGGCTTTCGGCAATCCCTTCCTTCGCCTGCTTATACTCCCGATATTTCTCCACAATGGGAGTCATATCGCTGTATTCCTTCATCCGCTTGCGCCATTCTGTCTGATTGGCAATCACGTCGGGGTCGTTAATCTGCTCCGCCAAGTCCTCATATTTCGTCTCGATTTCCGCCAAACGGTCTAACATTTTTATGCCCCCTCCTTCTTTCCTGTATATCTCCCAAAGGCAACCCTGTCCAGTCCTGCCAGGTCCTGTCGGATGCCGATTTCCGTATAGCCAAAGTCTGCCAAAAGCGTGCGCAGGGCTTCGCCTTGGTCATAGCCAATCTCAAAAAAGAGCCATCCGCCCTCCTTCAGCCATGCTCTGCCCTCTGCCACAATCGCACGGTAAAAATCCAGACCGTCCGCACCGCCATCCAGTGCATTGATGGGTTCAAAGTCCTTCACTTCCGTCATCAGCCCTGCGATATCCTCCTTGGGAATATAGGGCGGATTGGAAACAATCGCATCCAGCTGCCCTCTCCACTGCGCAGGCACATTTTGAAATAAATCACTCTCGTAAAACGAAATTTCCGCATGATTTGCCGCCGCGTTTTTCGTTGCATAGCCTAACGCCTTCCGGCTGATATCCACCGCCAGAACATATTCAAATTGCCCGTAATGGGACAGGCTGACAGGAATACAGCCGCTCCCCGTCCCGATATCCAGAATCGTCCGCAGTGGTTCTGTCTGCTGCTTCTCCAGAATGGTTTCCACAAGAATTTCCGTATCCCCTCTGGGAATCAGCACGCCCTCGCCCACAGAAAAGGGAAGTCCCATGAACTCCCATGTGCCGAGGATATACTGCGTCGGGCGACCGCTCTCCCGTTCCGCAAGAAAGCCTTCATACTGCATCGCAGCCTCCGCAGAAAGCGGCTCCTCTCCACGCAAAAATAAAGCCGTTCGATTCAGACCGACAGCTTTTTCGAGCAGCAGCTCTGCTTCAACGGCGTAGGCATCCTTTCCTGCCGACCGCAAACGCTGCTTCCCCTCGCGCAATGCCTCTGCAATGGTTTTATTCCTCAGGCTCATCTTCCAGAACCCCTTTCATTGCCGCAATGGCACATTCTATCTGACTTGCATCCGGCTCTGCCGTTGTCAGCTTTTGCAGACAAAGTCCCGGCGCACTGACGATTTTCACGAAGCTGCTTTCTGAATTGCCCGCCCAGCGGATAACCTCATAGGAAATCCCCGCAATAAACGGCACAAGGCAGATTCTTGTAATCAGCCGCAGCCAGAATACATCCGTCCGAACGAAGAAAAACACAATCATGGAAATCAGCATCACGAACAGCAGAAAGCTTGTGCCGCAGCGCTTATGCAGCCTTGTGCAGGGGCGTACGTTTTCCACCGTCAGCTCCTTGCCGCTTTCAAAACATGCAATCGTCTTATGCTCTGCGCCATGGTATTGGAATACGCGCTTAATCTCCTTCATACGAGAAATCAGCCAGAGATAGCCAAGGAAAATCGCAATACGAATCAAGCCTTCGATAATGCCCAGTGCCCATGTCGGCACAAGGGTTTTGAATAAATTCCCGATGGCAACGGGCAGCACAAAAAACAGCCCCATACCCAGAAGCAGGGAAATGAATACACTGAAATAAATCAGAATATCGTTGATTTTATCCCCCAGCTTCTCCTTCAGCCATTGCTCAAAAGGGGAAAGCTCTTCCTCCTCCCAGCCCTCGCCTGCAATTTCCGCAGAACGCATCAGTATTTTCGTACCGGTAACAAGGGAATCCACAAACGCCGCCATGCCGCGGAAAATAGGGTATCTGAACAGCCCTTTTTTCCCTAGGCCGCCGACAGGCTTCTTTTCCACAACAATTTCCCCTTCGGGATTTCTCACTGCCATTGCATATATCTTTTTTCCGCGCATCATAACGCCCTCAATGACCGCCTGACCGCCGATGTTAGTTGGTCTTTTTCTATCTGACACAGAATCATCTCCTTTTAACAGGTACTTATTATAGCATATCAAACGCGTTTAAGCAAAACGCTTTTATTGACAGAATCACTTTCTTTTGCTATCATGAAGATAAGAAAAGGATTATCGCTTTTGGTCGGGCGGTCAGTCCTGATTAATCAAGTAAGACCGTCTAACTCTTGTTAGGCAACATTTTTTATTTATCTCCTGTTTTTACACAGGGCGATAATAGCTACAATAAAAGGATTACCGCTTTTGGTCGGGCGGTCAGTCCTAATATCTCAAGAAAGACCGTCTAACTCTTGTTAGGCGGTCGTTTTTTATTTATCCCCTATTTTGATACAGGGAGATAAGCGCTACTACAAGTATACCCATCTGAATTAAATCAGAATATGTAACACAATTCATAGCATCACCCCCTTTACAGAGAGTGACTGAACCGCCAAGCGATAATCCGTTCTTATAGCATATCATACTTTCCTTTTTTCGACAATCTTCCTGCATGAAAAAAGAGCGAAGATCCTGCGATCTCGCCCTTTTTATATTCTGTCTTGATTTTTTGCAGCTCAGCAATCCGAAAAGAATTACTTTCTGCCGTATTTCTTGTTGAACTTTTCAACTCTGCCGCCGGCTTCCAGAAGCAGTTTCTGGCTGCCTGTGTAGAAGGGATGGCATTTGGAGCAAACTTCGACTCTGATTTCGTCCTTTGTGGAACCTGTTACAAATTCATTGCCGCAGTTACATCTTACTTTTACCTGTTTGTATTCGGGATGGATACCTTCGCGCATTTTCTTTCACCTCATTTTTCGTATTTGTTGATCAATAATCTACGTTATTTAAAGACAACATGAGCATTATAGCATATTTTTTTCGGCTTGGCAACTGCAATTCCCCGAAAAATCAGCATTTTCCGTATTCTTGAGAGATTTATCCAAAAACCGAGGTTATTTTTCATGCAGACCTAACGTTTTTTCCCAAACGTGCAGCCGCTCCATGAATTCCTTGTTATTTTTGGACTTGCGCATCAGGTCAAAAAAGCCTTCAATCATATCCGTATGATTCAGCTGTGCCGCCATCCGCCGCAGCGCATAATTACACTCCAGCTCCTCAGGGGTAAACAGCTTTTCCTCTCGTCTTGTGCCGGATTTCATAATATCCACCGCAGGGAAGATTCTCCGCTCTGCCATGCGCTTATCCAGCACCAGCTCCATGTTGCCGGTGCCCTTGAATTCCTCAAACACAACCTCATCCATTTTGCTGCCCGTATCCACAAGCGCAGTTGCAAGAATCGTCAGACTTCCGCCGTTTTCAATATTTCTGGCTGCGCCAAAGAACCGCTTCGGCATATACAGCGCCGCGGGGTCCAGACCACCGGACAGCGTGCGTCCGCTTGGCGGAATCGTAAGGTTATACGCACGCGCCAAACGAGTAATGCTGTCCAGCAGGATAACTAGATCCTTCCCCTGCTCCACCATGCGCTTCGCGCGTTCCAGAACCATTTCCGTTACCTTTTTATGATGCTCCGGCTCCTCGTCAAAGGTAGAATACACAATCTGCACATTCTCCCCTTCGATGGAGCGTTGAATATCCGTTACCTCCTCAGGGCGTTCATCAATCAGCAGTACAATCAGATGCACTTCCTTATGGTTGCAGGTGATTGCATTTGCTATCTTCGTCAGAAGGATTGTTTTCCCGACCTTCGGCGGTGCAACAATCATCCCTCTTTGCCCTTTGCCGATAGGCGCAATCAGATCAATGATGCGACCGGAAAGTTCTCTCTGCACTGTTTCCAGCTTGAGCTTCTCCTCAGGATAAATGGGTGTCAGCTCCTCGAAATTCGGGCGGTGAATCGCAAGATACGGCGCATCTCCATTGACCGTCTGCACATAAACCAGACCGCCGACCTTTTCGCCTTCTCTGGCAGGGCGCACATTTCCCATCACTCTGTCGCCTGTTTTCAGATTAAATCTGCGAATCTGCGCCGGAGAAACATACACATCATTTGCACCGGGCAGGCAATTTTCCGCACGCAGAAACCCATATCCATCCGGCAGTACCTCCAGAATCCCCTCTCCCAATTCCTCAAAAAACTGCTTTTCCCTTTCCGTATGCTCCTGCGGAGCTTCGGTTTTTTCGTCGAAATTTCTGTGAGAAAAGTCGGAAGCAGCCGACCGAGGTACAGAATCATTTTTCTGCACCTCGGAGGACTGCTCAATTTTCTCAATCAATTCCCTTTTCTTCAAACCGGAAATGGCAGGAATCCCCAGCTCCTTCGCCATTTTTCTCAATTCCACAAGAGTTCTTTTCTCCAAATCGCTCATGCTACACTCCTGTTCTTACTGTGGGATTTTAATTACTGTGCCGGGCGCTAAGGTATCGCTCTCCTTCAGGCCGTTGGCATCCAGAATCTTCTGATATTCCGCGCCATTGCCAAGCTGGCTCTGGGCAATTGTCCACATGGTATCACCGTCTTTTACAGTATATTCCTTCGTGCCAGAGGATGTGGATGCGGTGTCCTTTTTGGTGTCCGTTTTGGTGTCCGCTTTGGTGTCCGCAGTATCAGAATTGCCTGTCGTTTTGGTGTCCTTACCGTCCAGTTTTTCCTGCAGCTGCATATTTTCCAACTGCATATCCTCGTATTTCTGTTTATAATCCTGAGACTGTGTCAGCTGGTTCTGTACCTCCTCCAGCTTACTGCTCAGGCTGACGGTACGGAAAATGAGGAAAATAATCAGCACAACGGCAACCACGCCGAGAATCATCGGCAGCTTTCCTCTGCCTCTGCCGTAATCGTCATAATATTCATCGTCATAGAGGCTGTCGAGGTGCTCCTGCTTTGCGCGCTCCTCAAAATCCATATCCTCATAACGGGGGCGATAATCTCTTTCCTCCATGCCCATATCGTCAAAGGGTTCTCTTTCCTTCTTATGCTTTTTCTTTTTGCCATGATGCTTCGCGGGGGCAGCGGTCTGCAAGGTAACCTCCTCCACGATTTTGGATTTCTTACGCGCGGGCAGCACGCTTACATACTGAATCCCATCATCATAATCATCCTGATTCATTGTATTCCCCTTCGGGGCGGAAGTATGCGCGCTTTCCGCATTTCTTGCGCGGCGGGAAACGTAACGGGTAGGGTCGCCCTCCTGCTGGGGTGCGCGGCTCACCTCGTTAATCTCGTTGCCGACCTGCTGCATCCTCGCCTCTTTGACCTCCTCCACGTCCTCGCGTCTCTGGGGGCGGCGTGCGCGGTAGGCGGTTGCCTCAAGGTCGTCATTCTTGCCCATGAGGGGGTGCGTCTGCATGAGGATATCCACAACCTCCTTCGGCAGGTCGTTATATAAATCCTCATAATAGCCCTTATCTGTTTCGCTCAGACCCTCCGGGCCTGTTTTATTGCCGATTTTATCATCGCTCATGTGATTCCCTCCAAAAAAAATATATCCTTTGAAAATAAAACATTTTCACACAAAAATCGCATTTTATCTAATATATTTTACAGGTTTATTGGCGCAGTGTCAACCAAAGCGGCAAAAATTCAAGAAATTGTAAGAAATTGGGGTGTTCATAAAAAATTCAAAACTTTGGCGGCAATCCCCTCTTTACATCCGGCGCAGGATTGCATATACTATAGTAATAAATTGACCGTTTCCGCATCATGCCCCGCAAAACGGGAAAAAGGGAGTGATAGCATGAAAATAGAACGGATAAGCGAAAATCAGCTGAAGCTGACCCTGACAAAGGCAGATTTAGCGGAAAGAAAAATCAAACTGGAGGATCTGATTTCCCCTTCGGAGCGTACGCAGAAGCTGTTTCGGGATATTATGGAGCAGGCGTTGGATGAGGAGGATTTCATTTCGGAAAACACACCGCTGATGGTAGAGGCGATCCCTTCGGGGGGCGATGGTATCATGATCATCGTGACGAAGGTGAACAATAAAGAGAAACACGCGGACGAGGATTTGCGCCGCTGGAAAAAGAAGCCCATGGATACACTGGCGCATGAGGAGGAAAAAAATTCGGATATTCTGATTTATTCCTTCCCTTCTCTGGATGATGTGATTGGCGTGAGCCTGCGTCTGGATGGCGTGTTCAAGGGCGAAAGCGCGGTTTATAAAAACGATGGGAAGTATTTCCTTGTGATGCAGGGGGATACATACACCACGGAGGAAACCGCAGAGGATGCGGAGCGCATTTTGAAGGAATACGGTCAGAAGCACATCTCCACGCCACTGGCGAAATATTACCTGCTGGAGCATGGGGAAACGCTGCTTGCGGAGCAGGCGATAAAGGCGCTTGCGAAAACCTTCCGCTAAAAAAAATAAGACCTACGGCTGTAGGTCTTTTTTTATTGCAATCGCATGCGCTAAAGGTATTGTCCACTCCTTCGGAGCGTCCAATGTCAAAGAACGCTGCAAAAAAAGAAGCCGAGGCTCCTTAGCATAAGTGCCTCGACTCTTTTATTTTCAGCTAACCTTTAGCGCCAAAAAAAGAGTACCTCTTGCGAGGTACTCTTAGAGATTCTACTTGTTCAGTTAGAATAAGGGTAGCTTATTTGCTGCCGTTCATTGTAGCTGTCTTTGTAGCTGCATCCCATGTGATGTCTGTTACGCCCAGAGCTGTAGCCAGATCTCTCATAGGCAGGAATGTTCTGCCGTCTTTGATCTGTACTGTAGCGGATGCGGGGATTGTGTTACCGTTAACTGTAACAACCTTCTGGCCTGCAACCATAGTGATGATTCTCTGACCATACAGGATTGTTACTGTTCTGGAAGCCTGGTTCCACAGAACGTTGTTGTTGTTGATACCCAGTGCTGTAGCAACTGCTCTTACGGGCAGCATTGTGTAGCCTGCAGCGGAGATGTAAGCGGGTACATCCAGAGCAACCTGTTCTTCACCTGCGATGAGGTATTTTTCGCCAACGGGAACTACTACCTTCTTTGTGAAGGAAGCGTCATCCTGGTCTCTACCAGCTGTGATAACGTTGATGAAGCCTTCTTTTACTGTAGCGTAATCAACTGTGTTTTTGTTGATCTTAGCGCCATCGTTGAAGTCTTTGTCATCAGCTACTGTGTATTTTGTACCAACTGCTGTTGTAGCAAATGCATCAGTTACTACTTTTCTATCTGCTGTTTCTGTTGTAGCCAGCTCTTCTGCATACATATCAATGTTTGCATTTGTGATCAGCTGCAGATCGTAAGTACCAGCTGCAATGCTTCTGCTCATGTACAGGGAGATATCAGAGATTGTTACTGCTGCGGGTTCGTCGCTAGATTCTGTGTCAACCTTGAAGCCCAGACCCTTCTTAGCTTCTTTGATTTCCAGATCGGACTTATTGTCTACTGTGTAAGTAGCATCATTTTCGAAATCATCATCATCGAATTTGTCGATACCGAATGTAAAGTCCAGACCCTTCTTCCACAGACCTTCTTCAGCTTCCTTAACAACGATGTTTGTAGGAACCTTTGTGTTTCTGTAGTCGATGATCAGGTCATTCTGAGCAGCTTCTACTGTGTAGGGAGCAACAAATTTAGCAATTGTAACTTCCTGCTTTTTATCGAAAGCATCGCCTTCCAGTGTCAGTTTAACATCACCTGTGAAATCGGGTTCTGCAACCAGTTCCAGCTTGAAGGACAGTTCCATAGCGTCATCTTTGTTGTCTGTATCTACAAAGCTTCTTCTTGCGAATTCAAAACCGTCATACTCACCTTTCTTGTATGCTTTTTCAAATTCACCTGCAATAGCTGTTGCAGATGTTGCACCGTTGATTTCTACGTTATCTGTCTTTTTAACTTTAACGTCTGTTACATAAACGCCTTCGGGCAGATCCAGATTGAATGCCTTCTTAACGTCCAGAGAGCTCTTTGCTGTTTCTTTCAGTGTAACTTCCAGAGACAGGTGATCGGAGTCATCTGTGATACCGTCGTTGTTTACGTCAACGCCGCTGTAGATTACGGGTACATCATCGTCTTCATCTACGGACAGAGTTACTGTCTGGTCAACAACCTTAGCTGCTTCTACTGCATCAGCTGTTGCTTTGAAAGTGCCAGCAACACTTGTGTTAGCCAGAGCTTTTACTGTCAGTTTTGCAACTGCACCAACCTTAGCATCAGCTGCATCAATGATGATATCTGCTGCTTTGATTGTCAGTGTATCACCAATGTTAGCATTGTTGATTTTAACGATCAGCTTGTTGTCATCATCACCCTGTCTGATTGTGTAATCAGTTGTATTTGTGTTGCCATACTTCAGTTCGAAACCGGAGCTTACTTTGATTTCGAATTCCTGATCTTTAACAAAGTCACCAGCTGCTGTTTCGATCTTCAGATCTTTTTCCAGTTCTGTTGTTTCTTCTTCAGCAACTTCTGCTACCTTCTTCAGTGTAGCCTTGATGCCTGTATCCTGAACTGTTACAAATGTGATATCATCTGTGGACAGATCCAGGTCATCGGAATCAACCGCTACTGTAGCCTTTGTACCTGCGCTTGTCTTTGTCAGAACAGTTCTCAGAGCAACTTTGATGATGTCATCTTTTGCCAGAACACCTTTGATTGTTACTTCGATTTCATCCTTGTCGTTAATCTTAACACCGTCTACAGTGGGAGGGTAATCTTTTGCTTCGTCATCAACTACACTAACGATATCTGTCAGATTAGTTGTGGATGTTACTACTGCACCAGCGTCTGTAACAAATTTTGCGTTGTCCAGTGTTACTGTGAACTTTGTTTCTGTGTCTGCATTGTCATTTGCTGTGGAATCAGCATCTGTCACCTTCAACTGCAGTTCGGGTGCTTTGAATTTAGGTGCTGTTGTAGTCTGACCAATCCAGTTGGTAGGATTTGCACCTTCTTCTACTTTGTCAGCGTCTGCTTCTGTCAGATTACGAGAGTCAACAACCTTAGCTGTTGCCTTTGCATCCAGAGCAAATGCTGTAGCAGGAACTGTGGAGATAACCATAGCTGCTGCTAATACCATGGAAAGAAATTTTTTCATGGGTCTCATTCCTCCTTTTTTAATTTTGAATGTTCGCTTCGTTTCATAATTATACAACGAAATGCAGTTCATTCCGCCGCCGCCCTTTCCGCCGCCCCTTCCCTTCGGGCCCTTCCGCTTCCTCCACACCCATTCAAGGATTCGGCTTCCGTTTCTTCCGTTCCGGTTTGGTTTCCATTCCTGCGTCAGTTTTACTTTGCATAGCTATCATATCAATAGAATCGGAAATTGGCAAGGGGTTTGCCCGTTTTGTAACAAAACTGAAATATTGCAGCAATATTACAACATGAGACCCCATGAGACTAACGCCGCTTTATCATGAGGGCAGAAAGGAGGTGACGCAAATGAGCACTTTTACAGAAAATTATGATTTTATCAAGCCCGATAACGAAGATTATTATGACATTCAGGATTTCAATGAAAACATGGACGCGATTGATGCACAGCTGGCACAGGCGGAGCAAAAGGCGGCGGCAATTCAGGCAAGCATTGCCACAGCAGAGGAATCCCTCGCCGCTATCAATAAAAAGCTTGGCACGCCCCCCGATGGGCAGAGCATTTCTTCCCTGCTGCAAAACGGCGGCTCGGTGATTCGCTCGATTCAGTATGTGGTATACGCCGCACCGAAAACCCCTTCCTACGGCGGCACATTGACAATTCAGGAGGTTGCACCCGAAAAAACATTCGTTATCACAGAACGATTGAATAACATCTCCGATTCCCTCATCAACTTTTCCTATACGCTGAGCAGCAATGCCATTA
>ULVR01091244.1_pt1 | contig 11287 bp, 8 predicted proteins | sample 1959601 | NCBI WGS metagenome assembly ULVR01 (sample SAMEA4835791, study PRJEB28245) | human gut metagenome | biome: gut microbiome; material: fecal sample | place: Denmark | collected 2008
ACAGCGCCTATGAATTTTCTACCGAGGATCTGAAAGAATTATTGCGTAAGAGCAAATAACAGTACTGTTTCAGGCGAAACGGAGGCTGTGAGAGCTTCTGTTTGCAGAAAATCTGTAACAGGGAACCAGATAGTGGAGGAAGAAAGAGATGAAACAGGGATTCGTAAAAGTTGCCGCCGCTTCCTGTGCGGTAGTGGTAGCGGATGTCAGAGAAAATACGAGAGTCATTCTGGAAACGATTCATAAAATGGAGGGCGAGGGAGCAAAGGTGATGGTGCTCCCGGAGCTGGCTCTTACCGGCTACACCTGTAGTGACTTATTCTGGCAGAGTCAGATGATTGATGCGGCGAAAGAAGGATTAAAGGAAATTGCCGATGGCACGAAAGAGACCGATGCGCTGATTTTTGTCGGACTGCCGTGGGAACAGGGCGGAAAGCTGTTCAATGTAGCCGCTGCGCTTTGTCACGGAGAGCTTCTCGGTGTTGTGCCGAAAAAGTATCTGCCGAACTATAATGAATTTTATGAGCTGCGTCATTTTGCGCCGGGAAAAGAAGCGGTGACAACAACGGAATTTTTTGGAAAAGAGGTTCCGTTTGGCATGAATCTGCTCTTCCAGTGTGAAAAAATGCCGCGTCTTAAAGTTGCAGCAGAGCTCTGTGAGGATCTCTGGACTCCAAATCCGCCGAGTGTGGCGCATGCGCTTGCAGGTGCGACAGTGGTCGTAAATCTTTCTGCCAGTGATGAAATGGTTGGAAAAGACAGTTACCGGAGAAGCCTTGTGAGCGCACAGTCGGCGCGTCTGATCTGCGGCTATATATACGCGACAGCAGGCGAGGGCGAGTCGACGACAGATCTTGTCTTTGGCGGACAGCATCTGATTGCTGAAAACGGAACCATTCTTGCCGAGGCAAAACGATTTGAGAATCAGATCATTTGCGCAGATCTCGATGTTGATCGTCTGACGAGTGAGCGCAGAAGAATGACCACATATCCGGAACAGAGAACCGACGGTTATCAGGTGGTTAAGTTCTCATTAACAATAGAAGAAACAAAGCTGATCCGTTACTTCGATCCGCGGCCGTTCGTACCGTCGGATAAGCACAACCGGGATCAGCGATGTGATGAAATTTTAAATATTCAGGCCATGGGACTGAAAAAACGTCTGGCGCATACGCACTGCCAGAGCGCGGTCATCGGTATTTCCGGCGGACTCGATTCGACGCTGGCACTGCTCGTCACTGCAAGAGCGTTCGATCTGCTCGGCCTTCCGAGAAACCAGATTCTTTCTGTGACCATGCCATGCTTTGGAACGACGGACCGCACGTATCAGAATGCCTGTGAACTGACGCGGTGCCTTGGTGCAACCTTAAAAGAGGTTGATATCAAAGAGGCCGTCAATCTCCATTTCCGCGACATCGGACAGGATCCGGAGAAGCATGATGTGACGTATGAAAACGGACAGGCGCGTGAGAGAACCCAGATTCTGATGGATCTTGCCAACCAGTCCGGCGGTATGGTCATTGGAACGGGTGATCTTTCCGAGCTGGCACTTGGCTGGGCAACGTACAATGGCGACCATATGTCGATGTATGCCGTCAATGCGTCCGTACCGAAAACCCTGGTGCGCCATCTGGTACAGTATTATGCGGACACCTGCGGGGAAAAAGCACTTTCCGATATCCTTCTGGATGTACTCGACACGCCGGTCAGCCCGGAACTGCTGCCGCCGAAAGATGGTGTCATTTCTCAGAAAACAGAAGATCTCGTCGGACCGTACGAGCTTCATGATTTCTTCTTATACTATATGCTGCGTGTGACGTACGAACCGCTCAAGATTTACCGTGTGGCAAAACTTGCATTTGCCGGTGTCTACGATGATGCGACGATCTTAAAATGGCTGAAAACGTTCTACTGGAGATTTTTCGCGCAGCAGTTCAAACGCTCCTGCCTGCCGGATGGCCCGAAGGTCGGAAGCGTTGCGGTATCCCCGCGCGGCGACCTGCGTATGCCGAGTGATGCGTGCGTGAAGCTCTGGAGAGAGGAACTCGACCAGCTGTAAAAAACAAAACAGGAAATACGGAAAGAAACAAAGATAATCCAAATTGGTGCAGACAATCAAATTTTGAGATGCACGACAGAAAAAAGGCTTCGGAGCAGAAGAATGCTTCGAGGCCTTTTTGCATGGAAAGATCAGGATTCTGCGGAGGAAGGATTTTGAGCCTGTTCGAGCGCCTGATTGATCGCGGAGACGAGCAGTTCGGAGGTGTAGCGGTCGTCCTCTCCGTAGATGAGGCCTTCCGTCGTCTGATTCACATAGATCTGGCTTGCGATGGAATCGAGCGCGGGCTCCATGAGCGGATACATGGCGGCGGTGGTTTCACTTAAGTTATTCAGTGAAATCGCGGTGATGCGGTCCTGCTCAACATTGACCTGCACATCGAAGGTCTGGTCGCCGAGGGAGATCGTGGAGGTGTAGATGCCGGGAATGTAGCGTGCGTTTTCGGCGGAAGCAGCAGTGGTGACAGAAGGTTTTTTCGCAGAATCCTTCTTCCCGGAGAACATGATCAGAAACACCACGAGAAGAATCAGCGCGAGAGCAAGAAAAACAGCGGTGTAAACCACTTCTTTCATATGTAGTACAACAATTTTCGTTTTGGAACTCATGGGCGGGCACACTCCTTTTTGAAAAACCGTCTGTGAGCGGACGAGGGCGAACGGACGGGCGTTTTTACTATAATGTATGTAAAAGAAAAATCGTTTATGAAAAAAAGTGTCTGAAAAATCATTTCCGCAAGCTGCAAGTAATCTTTGGACAGTCTTTCTTCTGCCCGAAAATTAGTATATAATGTAATCGGTCACGATAACAAACTTCAGGGAGAGTCGGGAAAAGAGGAGGGGAAAGATGAAAAAAAGAAAAATCAGAAGGACCATGGGCGTTTTTTTTACTACTTTTTTGCTTCTGCAGATTATTTTACTGTTTCTGTACAAAGCGTTTATTGTTGATATTGCTAAAAAAAATGAGGAAAACCTGGTGGAAAATACGCTGCAGATTTATCATAATACGATGGAAGGTGTATTGGAACGCTTGGATGATAACCTGGATCTTTTACTGGGATATCGACTGCTTTTGACACAGCTAAATGGAGAAAATAACCTGGAAAAAGTGAAAGCGCAGTATAAAATGCTTCAGATTCTAAAGGAAAGATGTAAAGACACAAAGGAAGCGGATGCCTATGCGGTTGTTAATTGTAAAGACAACAGTATCCTGATTCAGAGAAATGGAAATATAACATATGATACAATAAAAGATATCAAAAAGTATCTTCAAAAGCGTAATACGTTTGATAAAACTCCTACATCCGGCTGGACTTCTACTGTTATGGGGGCGCAGGTGTATCTGGTAAAATATTATAATTATGGTGCAAATACGATCGCTGTATTGATATCAGAAAAAAGACTGGACTCCTTGTTAAACTATAATGATATGTCCATCAAAGAGGCAGCATTTTATCTTACAGACAAAAAAGGGGAAATTCTGTGCGCTTCAGGAAAAGATTGGGCATATGGAGAAGAAATAGAGAATCTGCAGAAACAGGATCCATCCATCAGTATCTATCAGGGATCTGTTCTGGAAGATGCATATCAGATGTATTACAGTGTAAAATCATCCGAGTATGCCGCATATTCTACCTCCGGTATCGTTATTTTTGGATTTTTAGTACTGTCTTTGCTTTTCTTTGGAACAATTGTCTGGTATATGCAAAAAGAAATCTTCCGGCCGATTGCAGACCTGTTCTGGGTGTCCAGAAAAATTCACAGTGGAGATTTCAGGGCAAGAGCGGAATATAATACAAACAGCTACGAAATGGAAGAAGTAAAACAGGCATATAATGATATGGTACAGACGATTCTTGAAATGAGGGTGCAAAAGTACGAACAGGAACTTCGAATGAAGGATGTGCAGCTGAAGTATATCCATATGCAATTAAAACCACATTATTTCCTGAATGCTTTATCAACCATTAACAGCATGGTTTATCAGCACGAGGAAGAGAATGTCCATACCTTTATTCAGGCATTTTCACAGAACATCCGTTATATGTTTCGAACTGGTCTGCATACCGTTCCGCTGCAGGATGAAATAAAGAATGCCGAGGGATATCTGGAAATGCAGCGACTCATGTACCGGGATTGCTTTTATGTCTATATGGATGTACCGGAAGAACTGCAGCAGTATCCGGTGCCGCAGATGATTCTGCATACATTTTTGGAAAATATATTTAAGCACGTGATCAGTATTGATTCGTTCACTACGGTTCTGATTCAGGCATTGTGGAGCTTCTCGGGGAAGGAAGTTTACTTAAAACTGGAACTATATATATCGCAGGGTCAATTTTCGCAGGAAATACTGGACTTTGTGAATAAAGATATGGAAATAACAGAAAAAAAAGATGGAAGTGGAATTGGAATAAAAAATGTAACAGAGGTTCTGAAGATGATGTACGAGCAGGATCATCTTCTGTATTTGGAGAATCTGGAACCGGAAGGAACCAAAATAACCATATGGATTCCGAAAACACTGAAATGTACAGATGAGGAGAAAGACGAAGAGAGATGAATTTGCTGATTGTAGATGATGAAATTGTGACAACGCAGGTATTGGAAGAACAGCTGGATCGCGCGTTACTTTCTATTGACCAGATCTATGTGGCCTACAATACTTCTATGGCCAGAGATATTTTGCAAAAAAACAAAGTGGAACTGATTTTATGCGATATTGAAATGCCAAAGGAGAACGGGATTCACTTTCTGGAATGGGTACGAGAACAGAAAATCCAGACAGAGGTTATCTTTCTGACCAGCCATGAAAAATTTGAATATGCCTATGGAGCTGTACAGAATGGTGCGGCAAACTATCTGCTGAAGCCGATTGACATGAATAAAATCAATCAGGCATTGCTTCGTGTGACAGAAAAAATAGCCTGGAAACAAAAAACGGAGGAAATCCGGGAATATTGGAAGATCGGAAAAAGAAAGATGGTGCGATATTTCTGGACAAGAGTATTGCTGGAACCTGGTGTGCAAAAACAGGGACTCGAGGAGGAAATCAAGCAACAGGGGATAGCGGAAGAGATTCAGGAAAAGTATTGTGTGGTGATTCTTCATTTTTCCAGTGGTAAACTGAACTTCGGGAAAGAAAAGGAACAGGAATCCGTTTATAAATTTGCCATGGAAAACATTGTGGCAGAAGCATTCACAGAAAAAATCAAAATGGAAAATGTGATCTGCTGGGAAGAGAATAAGGGAACCTATCTTGGAATTTTGTCGGAATTATCGGAAAAGGAGACGAAAGAGAGAGCAGCACAGGTCAGAAACGTATTCGAAAAATATTTTCCGGATGTATTGCAGATCGGATACATTTCCCCGAGCGTTCCTTTTTATGAAGCGGGTCTGGAAAAAGAAAAAATAATGGAATATGACAAAACGCATATTTACGACGAAGGGGAAATAAAGGAATTTATGGTATTGCTTCGAGAAAAGGAGGCGTCAGGGCATATTCTTGACGAAGATTATATCCTGCAGTGCCTGAACAAGGGTTCCAGGGTAAGTACACTGGAATATTTACAAAAAACGCTGCAGCATGTAAAGCAAACGATGCATTCCGTAGAAGGATTTCGCAATTTTCAGGTGGAACTGACACAGCTTGTAAGCAAATATCTCCATGATAAAAAGGAAAATATGAACAGCGTGATTCGTGACCCGATCTATCTGAAACTGGATATGAATGCGGTTAAATCGGAATTTTCTATGGTGCAGTGGATGAGCTGGCTGATGAATAAGGTATTTGATCTGACACAGGAGGAACGGAAAGAAAAAACAGAAAAAAAGATCACAGATCAGGTAATTGATTATATCAGAGAACATTATACGGAAGATATTAACAGAAATACGCTTTCGGAGAGGTTTCATTTTTCACCGGAATACATTGGAAAAATGTTCCGGAAGGATACCGGAACGTCATTGAATGATTATATTAATTCTCTGCGCGTGGAAAAAGCGAAACATTTGCTGGAAAACACCAATACAAAGGTGATTGATATTGCGCTGGAAGTCGGATTTGATACGCTCCCGTATTTCTCATCTGTATTTAAAAAATATACGGGAGTTTCACCGGCAGAGTTTCGGAAAAAAGAATAGATATCTTAAAAACGAAAGTTTTTGTACTTTTTTGTGTAAGAACTTTCGCTTTTTTTGCGCTATGATAAGTCTATCAAAAGGAACCGGAAAGAAGAAAGGAGAAAGAAATGAAGAAAAAGATTTTGGCGATTTTGATGGCCACCCTGACAGTGGGATCTCTGCTGAGCGGGTGTGGTGGAGCACAGAGCGGTGATGCAACCGGAAAACAGGAAAGCAGTAAACAGGAGAGCAGCGACAGCGAAGAACCGGCAGAAATTGTATTTGCGTATATGACACAGAACAATATCCCAGAGTCATCAGAACTGGAAAGAATTCAGAACCTGATCAACGATTATACGGTAGATAAGATCAATACGAAGGTCAAACTGGTACTGTTTTCCAATTCTGATTATATGAATCAGGTGAATCTGATGCTGGCATCCGGAGAACAGCTGGATTTATTTCAGGCCTATAATACGTCGCATCTGAAATATATTCAGGATGGAACAGCGCTGGATATTACAGAGTATCTGGACAATGATCTGAAAGAAACAACAGAAACTCTTTACGATGGTTTTCTGGCACCGACAACGGTAGAGGGAAAAACATATGGAATTCTGAATATGGGATCTAACTATGTACCGGGTGGATTTACCTATCGTGAAGATATTACCGAGGAACTTGGAATCGATATGAGTCAGGTTACCAAACCGGAAGACTTGACGGCAGTGTTTGCAAAGGTAAAAGAAGCTTATCCGGATATGACAATCATTGATCCAAACAGAGCGAATGCGTTATTTGAAAGCTACCTGGGCAAGATTGCTAAAATTGATCCATTAGGTGACAATATTGCTTCATCCGTTTCCGGTGTGGCTTATCAGGACAATGCAACTGTAGTGGATATGTATGAAACGACAGATTTTAAAGAAGTGTGCGAACTGGCCAGAAGCTGGTTTGAAGCTGGTTATTATGCAAGTGATGCAGCTACTACAACAGCAACTACTGCAGAATTACTGATGTCCGGCAACTGCTTTGGCACATTCTGTGGCTTGGGTAATCCGAAGATTGCGCAGCAGTATACAAACAACTATGGTCATCCGTTTGAAAATGTACAGATCAGTGATTCGATGATCTGGTCTGGAAACGGCGGAGCATGGATGGTAAATTCCGGCTGTAAAGATCCTTCGGCAGCCTGCAAATTTATGAACCTGCTGTACACGGATGCATATGTAGACAACCTTCTGGTCTATGGAGAAGAAGGGGTGGATTACAAATTGGATGAAAATGGTTGTGCAGTAGCACCGGATGGATATACGGATCTGAACAGTGTAGCCTATACCGATAATATGAACTACTATTTCTGGGGAAATAAATGGCTGACCTATCCGGTTGTAGGCGGTCTGTATGGAGAAGAAAAAGAGACAAACAAGCAGCAGAATTATGATGGAGATCATTCAAATTATTATGGTTTCCTTTACGACTACAGTGATAAAGAAGCAGAATATACCGCATGCCTGAACATTGTAGAAGAATATAAAAAGTCTCTGTGGGTTGGTGCAGCAGATGTAGATACAACACTTGCCGAGATGACAAAACGACTGAAAGCAGCTGGCATGGATGACCTGATTCAGACAAAGCAGGAGCAGCTGGATGCATGGATGAGTAGCAAATAGGAAAGACTTTAAAAAAGAAAAGGCTGCGGAAATTTACCGCAGCCTTATTTATCAAAAAGGGAGTCGAATTATGACGAAAAGTGAGAAAAAACATGCCAGTAAAAATACATTAGCATTACTGTTGATTGCATTACCGGGTATTACATATCTGATCATTAATAACTATATTCCTATCATTGGAACCTTTATTGCGTTCAAAAAGTTCAGTTATGCAAAAGGAATCTGGGGAAGCCCGTGGTGTGGACTGGATAACTTTAAATTTTTGTTCCTGACAGATGATGCATGGGTCATTACGAGAAACACATTGTTATATAATCTGGCGTTTATCGTGATCGGAACCGTAGTTTCTGTGATTTTTGCAATCCTGCTGCATGAGCTGGGAGAACTGTTACGCGGAAAGTTTTTCCAGTCTGTGCTGTTGTTTCCACACTTACTGTCATGGGTTGTAACGGCGTATCTGGTATACGCGTTATTGGGAAGTACAACCGGTTTTGTGAACAATACAATTTTAGATGCGCTGGGGAAAAAAGGCGTAGACTGGTATACTGCAAAAGCTGCATGGCCGTTTATCCTGGTTATTGTATATCTTTGGAAGAATGCAGGATATAATGCGATCGTTTATATGGCAGGTATTGCAGGCATTGATAAGGAAATTTATGAAGCGGCAAAGATTGATGGCGCTTCTAAATTGAAACAGATTACGGCCATTACACTTCCGCTTCTGAGACCAACCATTGTTATTATGACATTGATGGCGATCGGTCGTGTATTCTATTCTGACTTTGGTTTGTTCTATCAGGTACCAATGAATGCAGGAACCCTGTTTTCTACGACACAGACGATTGATACGTATGTATATCGTGGTTTGATGGAACAGGGTAATGTGGGAATGTCTTCGGCAGCAGGTGTATATCAGTCATTGGTTGGTTTTGCACTGGTTATGATTGCAAACTTTATTGTACGGAAAAAAGATCCGGAAAACGCATTGTTCTAGGAGGCAGGATATGAAAAAGACAGTCAGCGATGAAAAACGATTTATTGCAATAGCAACAGTTATTTTAGTGGTAATCAGTATTGTGGCGTTGTTTCCGATGATTCTTCTGGTGGTTGCGTCCTTTACCGATGAAAATGAACTGATTACAAACGGATATCAGATTTTGCCGAAGAAACTCAGCCTGGAAGCATATACCTACATGGTAAAACAGGCAGCAACAATCGTAAGATCGTATCTTGTTACGATTGGAACAACCGTTGTCGGAACCGGATTAAGCGTATTACTGACGACTTCGATCGCATATCCGATGGCACGAAAAACATTCAAATATAGAAACGCATTATCCTTTTTTGTATATTTTACCATGCTGTTTAATGGAGGACTGGTGCCACAGTATATTATGTGGACAACATTTTTCCATATTAAAGATACGTATGCAGCACTGATTTTTCCGAATCTTCTGATGACAGCATTCAATATTTTCCTGGTAAGAAACTATTACAGCAACAGCCTGCCGGAAGCATTATATGAAGCTGCACAGCTGGACGGAGCGTCAGAGCTTGGAATTTTCACCAAAATTGTATTTCCGTTGTCGAAGCCGGTAGTTGCCACCATCGGACTGTTTACAGGTCTTTCCTACTGGAACAGCTGGACCAATGCTTTATATTACGTACAGGATCCAAAATATTTTGGTATTCAGAATCTGCTGATGCGTATCATGAAAAATATTGAATATCTGCGAAGCGGAGCATCGGAGCTGGCAGCAGAAGGACAGGCAGTTTCGCTTCCGGGAAACTCCATCCGAATGGCACTGGCATTTGTTGGAATTTTACCAATCATTATTATTTACCCGATGCTTCAGAAATATTTTATCAAAGGTGTGGTTGTCGGCGCTGTAAAAGGTTGACAGAAAGGAGAAACAGATGGCAGCATATGTACATTGCAATTTTCACTCCTGTATCCTGCGGATGCAGGTAGATGTTTCAATTTTGCTTCCGGAAAAAGAGCGGATGGAAGATGTAGAGCAGGGGAAAAAAGGGGAGACTTTCGGAAAAAACAAAAAATATCAGACTCTGTATCTGCTGCATGGATTTACAGGAGACCATCTTTCATATCTGAGAACCTCCAAGATTGAGCGTTATGCAGATGAGCATCAGATTATGGTGGTTATGCCAAGCGTATATAACAGCGCCTATACGGATATGAAATACGGACTGGATTATTTTTCTTATCTGACAGAGGAACTGACAGATTTTGTGGAGAGAAATTTCCCGGCAGCAACAAAGCGGGAAAACCGTTTTATTGCAGGAATGTCGATGGGAGGTTATGGCGCTTATAAATGGGGACTTACCTGTCCGGAAAAATTTGCGGCAATTGGAGGCGTTGCAGGATCCTATCATGCAGAATATCGTTATCAGGGAAAGGTAAATACGGTATCCACCCTTTGCGAAGCGTTATATGGCGATCCGCCTGCAATTACACCGGAGGTTCATGATGTCTTTACACTGTTGAAAAAACGGAAAGAAGAAGGAAGAGATATTCCGAGACTGTATACCTGCTGTGGTACAGAGGACAGACGTCATCAGGATTCTGTCGATCTGAAGGAGTTTGCAGATCAGCTGGGAGTTCCGCTGCTGTTTGAAGAGGGACCGGGAAGACATGATGATATTTTTTTTGATGAATATATTCAGAAGATTCTGGACTGGATGAACTTTGCAGGAAAATCAGTAGAAGAGTAAAATATACCGCAAAGTGGGGCTTGCAGATTGCGGAAAGGATTTTTCAGACACGCGCTAAGCGAAAACACTACAAAATATGGAGTTATTTAGGAGATAAAAATCTATATTTGTAGAAATTTTTCTTAGTGCGGCAGCCCCACGGGAAGCACAGGGAGAAGAGGAAAATGGAGATAGAAAAAGCAGCTGTAGCCGGAACACTGGAATCCAGCGATTGTATGGTTACGGTAGAAGATGGGGATGGCAACATAGATCTGGTACTGGAAAGCACAGTGATTCATCAGTATGGAAATCAGATCCGTCATGTGGTTCTGGATACCCTGGAAAGTCTGGGAGTTCAGAGCGCGAAAATTAAGATTGTAGATAAAGGAGCTCTGGACTGCACCATCCGTGCAAGGGTGGAAGCTGCGGTATACCGTTCCGCCGGGCAGTCGGAGCAGCTGCCATGGGGAGGTGCGATCAGATGAGAGACGCAAAAAAACGATTACGTCGTACCATGATGTTTTTAAACGCACAGAAGCCGGGACTGATTAAAGATCCCTATATTTATGGAGCAGATTCCCTGATGTTGGATCTGGAAGATGCAGTGGCAGAAAATCAGAAGGACGCGGCCAGATTTTCCCTGTTTCATGCACTTCGCACGATTGATTATCATGGAGCGGAACGGATTGTACGTATCAATGGCCTGGACACACCTTTCTGGAAGG
>ULVR01029344.1_pt1 | contig 11194 bp, 13 predicted proteins | sample 1959601 | NCBI WGS metagenome assembly ULVR01 (sample SAMEA4835791, study PRJEB28245) | human gut metagenome | biome: gut microbiome; material: fecal sample | place: Denmark | collected 2008
CCTCAATCATTGTCCTATACAACTGTTAAGATATTCAATTGTACTGACTTTTTCTTCATACAAATATTTTATAAAATTTAAATAAGCCTGATCATAAGACGTTATTACAAGATTAATCTCAAATCCGTCTGTGCAAAACGGCTCATAATCATACACAACATAACTGTTATATTTACTTTTCCATTCTTTACGTTCTACACGGCTGTTGTTTTCTTCTACAATTTCCTCTAGCCATGCAACGATATCTTTATTCACATTTTTCATTTCCAAGCGATTGTATCTGCTGCAATCGTGACAATTATTTCCGGTTAACATACCAAATACTCCAAAAACTTTTTAATCTTTCGTCTCTGCCTCATTCTTTTCGATACCCGACCGAAAAGCAGAATCCTTGCCCGCATCCGCGCGAGTCGTGCAGTTCAGATTATATTGCAATTGTAATTCTTTTTTCGTTTCAAATAATCCCCTTTAGGTCTAAGTTAATATAGGAGTATTTGGTAATTTTTATTTCAGAATTCTTGATTTTTTTTACTCAGCATTATAAAATTGCATATCAGCATAAGAGAGGGATAATTATGAGCAACGACTGTATTTTTTGTAAGATAATTAATGGCGATTTCGGTACAGAATTTGTCTATGAAAACGAACATCTCGTAGTTTTTAAAGATATTAATCCGAAAGCTCCTGTTCATTTGCTTGTTGTACCGCGAGTTCATGTTGCTTCACTAAATGAACTTGAGGACAAAAACCTCATGGGCGAACTGTTGATGGGTGTGAAAGAAGCTGCAAAACGCACAGGTTTAAAATCTTACAGAACACAAATTAATACAGGTAAAGAAGCAGGGCAGGAAGTTTTCCACCTGCATATACATGTTATGGGAAAACAGACATCGGTTTAATAAGGAGAATAATAAATGAAAAACGGAATAGAAAACGGATATTATCATGAAATTACCCCTGCGGGTTTTGGGCTGGCAATTAAGGCAGGTAAGGTTCTTTTTTCAGAACAGTCAGATTTTCAAAAAGTAGAAATTTTTGAAACAGACAGTAAACTCGGAAGAGTTTTAACCCTTGACGATTTGATGATGACAACCGAAGGGGATGAGTTTCATTACCACGAAATGATTACACATATCCCGATGATGAATCATAAATGTCCGAAATCCGTTCTTGTAATTGGCGGCGGCGACGGCGGCACCGTGAGAGAAGTTTTAAAACACAAAACCGTTGAGCGTGTTGTACTTTGCGAAATTGACGGAATGGTAATCGACGCTTGCAAAAAATATCTTCCGACAATATCCTGCGGGCTTGACGACCCGAAAGTTGAAATTCTCGTGAAAGATGCTATTGAATATATTAAAGATAAGAAAAATGAATTTGATATAGTACTGATTGATTCAACAGACCCTATGGGCCCGGGAGAAGGCTTATTTACAGAAGAATTTTATACCAATGTGAAAAATTCACTAAAGGAAGGCGGCATTGTTGCAGCTCAATCGGAAAGTCCTGTTGTAAACAAAGAAGAAATCAAAAAAATGTATAACCTTCTGAAAAAAGTATTCCCGATTTGTTCGACCTATACATCGAATATTCCGACCTATCCCGGCGGATACTGGGCCTGGGCATTCTGCTCGGAAAGCGTTCAACCTTTATCATATATTGATGAAGAACGCTGTGCAGAAATTACAAAAACTTGTAAAATCTATAACAAAGATTATCACATGGCAAGATTTGCATTACCTAATTACTTAAAAGAATTACTGTAGGGCTTTTGAAATACTCAAAATATCATTTTCAATAACATACTTGACCTCGTCAACTTCAGGGTTAATCTCAAGAAATTGTATAATTGAATTTGATATATAAAGCCCGTAACCGTTACCGCTTTTATTAAACTTTTTTATCAACAGGTTTTGATTATTAACATCAAAGCCTGTTTTTATAATTTTAAGAACATTTTTATCCATTTTAAAAAGCACTCTGGTCTCAGACGGATTAATCCCAAGAAGTTTTAAGACATCTTTAGGCATATAAAGCTCCCATCCGGTACCGCTCGGCACCAATTTCCTCTGCATTTGCAATCTCCTATTTTGTCGCCTATTGACAAATATATAAAGGAACAATATAATAATTTGTATATTACATTTAGGGTACATAAACATGACAAAACAAACTTATAGAAATGCGGGATTTACTCTTTCAGAAGTCCTTATAACACTTGGAATAATAGGCATAGTTGCAGCAATGACAATGCCCGTCCTTGTCGGAAAATATCAGGAAAAAACAACCGTCACACGGGTAAAAAAATTTTATTCAATGATGTCACAGGCACTTAATTTTGCAATAGCTGAACATGGAACAGTTGATACATGGGAATATTACGATTCAGGAGATGCATTTAGCAAGCAATCAAGCATAGAGTTTGCAGAATATTTCAAAAAATACCTTAAAATCACAAAAGATTGCGGCCCAAACCCGGGCTGCCTTGCAAGTAAAGAAATAAGATACCTTAATGGAGGGAAATGGAGTAATTATAATAATAGTAACCATTATAAAATGATACTTGCCGATGGTACATATCTATGGCTCAGAAATCACTATATTCACTGCACCGAATCAGATGGAATTATCCCCGGCAAAGAAAATACCTGTGGACTGTTATGGATAGATGTTAACGGAAAAAATCAACCAAATACATTTGGTAAAGATGTTTTTGCTTTTTATATAAAAAAAGACCGGATAACACCAAATCCGGATCCCTGCGTAGATTTAAATTCTACAGGTTGGGGATGTTCAACTTATATACTGTCCAATGGAGATATGGACTATTTACACAAAAATTAGATTTTTTATGATATAATTTATCAAGAAGATAGATTAATCGGGGATAATTTATGTCAATAATTATAATGATACTTTTACTGAGCGTGCTAATTCTTGTACACGAAGCAGGCCACTTTTTAGCTGCAAAAATGTTTAAAATGAAAGTTGCAAGATTCGGTTTCGGACTTCCTATAGGGCCTACATTATGGGAAAAACAGGTAGGTGATGTAAAAGTTCTCGTACACGCATTTCTTCTGGGCGGTTATGTAGCATTCCCCGATGACGATAAAGAATTAAATCTGCCGGCAGATTCGCCGGACAGATTTATGAACAGACCTATCTATCAAAGATTGGTTGTAGTTTCTGCCGGAGTATTCGCTAACGTTGTTTGCGCATTTGTACTGGTTTTTCTTACGGCGGCACTGTGGGGACATATGCCGTCAGGAAAATATGATATTTTTGTTAAAGATATCGTTGCACCCAAAGAAGCTTCAATCTGGCAATCAGGCTTGCAAAAAGGTGACAAAATTCTCAAAATTAATGGAATTAATGTTACCACAACAGCCGCACCTATTTTAATTGCCCAGCTAAGCAAAGAGGATGACGGTAAAGTTGATAAAGATTTAGTCAACAAAAATCTTGAAAAACTACGTAAATTAAACCAGACCTTTGAAGAAGATGAAATTATTCCAAAAGATGTTCTAATAAAACTTCCTTCACCGGAATACGAAAAGGCTGTAATTTTAAGCGATAAAGTTTTAAAAGGTCTCGAAAAATACAACGACCCCGAAGTAAAACTTTCGGAAAAACAAATTAAAATTAGAGAAAAAATTGATGATAAAAATTACATAATTTCTGACGGAACTCTAACTTTAAACGACCTGTCTTATGCGGTATCAGATAATGTTCATCCAATTAACATGGAAGTTTTAAGAAACGGAAACATTCTGGAATTAAAACCTATTTACCCTAATAAAGACGGTTTAATGGGGATTCAGATGGAAATAAAAGAAATAGTAATTCCGACAAAAGGCCCGAAAGCAATAATTAAAACAAGCATTAATTATCTGTGGGAACAAACATCTATGCTTCTTTACGGTCTTTATCAGATATTTACAGGCAAAATTCCTCTGAAAGACCTACATGGAATTGTTGCAATTACAAAAGTCGGCGGGGATATTATCGAGCATAACGGATTCTTCTCAGGCCTTCTTCTAACAGCAATAATTTCGTTAGACCTTGCAATAGTAAACTTTCTTCCGATTCCGGCTCTGGATGGCGGACATGTGATGTTTTTACTTATAGAAAAGTTAAGAGGAAAACCTTTAAATGAAGAAACTATTGATAAAATCGGAACAGCAGGATTTTTGCTGCTTATTGCCCTGATGATTCTCGTTGTATTCAATGACATTTATGCACTTTTGACACAAAAATTATAATCCGGTATTGAACTGATATCCAAAATATGATATAATTATACAATATCAACGTGGAGATTTATATGGGAAAGATAAATAAACGAGGATTCACTTTAGCAGAAGTATTAATAACACTTGGTGTTATAGGTATAGTTGCAGCAATGACAATGCCCACACTTCTTGTCCAACACAGGGAACGCGAAAACACCACTAAGTTAAAGAAAATCTACAGTACAATGACACAGGCTTACACAAGAGCCGTTGCAGAACGCGGAACTCCTGAATTCTGGGACTTAATTGGAGAAAATGACCCTACCGGTGCTGAAAATATTAAACAGATTCTTTCCCCATATTTTACGGTAAAACCGGGCGGTATAAACGGAGAAATTTGGCTTGATACAAATACCAGACAGTTAAATAACAGACCCGGCCCTAATATAGGCTCAGGTGAGGGCGGTGAGTATGCAACATTCGCCGTAGTTGACGGTATGTCTATTGCTTTTACCGTAGATGATAAAGATTGTAAAGGCGTTTTCGGAGATTCAAAAGCATTACAAAATGTCTGCGCAACTTTTATTGTTGACGTAAACGGAAGTAAACAGCCAAATCAGTTCGGTTTTGATATTTTTCAGTTTTATATAACAAAATATGGAATTCAGCCTTATGGAAGTCAGGCTGATACAACTCACCCGTTTGAAACAAGCTGTACACTTCAAAGTGACGGATATGGGTGTGCAGGCTGGGTAGTTTTCAGAAATAATATGGACTACCGTCATTGCACGGGTTTGGAATGGAACGGCAAGCATAAATGCCACGGTTTTGATAATTCAAAATACGACAATGATTTATAACTGTAAATTTTTCCTGATTGTGTTATTATGTAATTAACAACAGTCCCAATAATTCGCAAAAATTTTTTTTGAAATTATGAAACTTTTTTTCAAAAAAAACATCTATAAAAGAAACAATTGAGCTCAAATCGGATTTAGGGATAATTTGGAGGAAAAATTAAGAGAATGAGAAAATTTATGAGAAGAAGTTTTATATTTTTAGGTGCATTTATCTTATTATTCGGCTGTATCATTCACAACAATGTAATGGCATACAGCCCTGTAGATTTGTACGATCAGGTCTGGCGTCTGATTAATATTAAATTTGTCGACCAGACAAACAATTCTCAAGATTGGTCGAAATGGCGGCATAAATATGATGATAAAATCATGACAAATGAAGACGCTTACGTCGCAATAAATACTATGGTTGCAAGCTTAAATGACCCTTACACAAAATTTTTAGATCCTAAAGAGTTTGCAGAAGAAACAAGTTCTATTAAAGGTTCTCTAAAAGGTATCGGGATTCAGATTGCAGTAAAAGAAGGTAAATTGACTGTCATCGCGCCAATTGAAGATACTCCGGCAGAAAAAGCCGGTTTGAAAGCCGATGATGAAATCCTTGAGATTGACGGAAAAAGTACGAAAGGTATCACCGTAGATCAGGCAGCCGACTTAATAAGAGGTAAAGAAGGCACAAGCGTTAAATTGTTAATTAAACGTAAAGATGTAGAACCTAAACTTTACACTATTACACGTGCTGAAATTGAAGTAAAATCTATTTCACAAAAAGTACCTGACAATATTAAAATACCTGAAGATATTTCTTATATAAGACTCAGCTCCTTTATAAGCAGAAATGCCGCAGCAGAGTTCAAAAGTATTCTGGAACAAGGTTCAAATAAAAAGGGATTTATCATAGATTTACGTGCAAACCCGGGCGGACTTTTAAGCAACGCAATCTATATTTCCGATATGTTCCTTGACGGCGGTACAATTGTCAGCACCGTGGACAGAGATGGTTATAAAGAAACTCAGAGAGCTACCAGAGGATGTGTTACTCAAAAACCTGTTGTCGTTCTTATAAATGGAGGTTCTGCTTCTGCCAGCGAAATCTTCTCCGGTGCAATGAAAGATAACGGCAGAGCCGTTATTATCGGAGAAAAATCTTTCGGAAAAGGTTTGGTACAGGAAATAAACAAACTCCCTTACGAATCAGGGATTAATATAACAATCCAAAAATATCTCACTCCAAACGGAACAGATATTAATAAAAAAGGTATCACTCCTGACATTGAAGTAAAACTTACTGAAGAAAATGTTAAAAATAAAGATGATGTCCAGTTGAAAAAAGCAATTGAAGTTCTTCAAAAAATAACAAACGGACAATCAATAGCAAATTACTAAATCAAAAAACTCCCGTAAACGGGAGTTTTTTATTGCAAAAAAAACGGGTGACTTGTGCACCCGTAACTTTTAAAATTTCCTTTACCTTTTATTTCCTTATATATGCACTATCGGCACGTTTTTATTTAAACTTTAACACAAGCACTACTTCTCCCTCCTATCCTATCCTATCCTATCCTATGAGGCATTATAAGCGGGTTTCAGCCTATTTTAAATTCATATTTACATTTCTTTACAATTAATCTGGTGTCGTCTTCTGTGCCGGCTCATCGCCGCCGTGCGGGGCTTACCATTAAAAAAGAGGCTTTAAAAAGCCTCCTGAACCTCTATTTTTTTTGACCGTTAAACGCCTGTATACCAAGATATTTGGCGGCAGAACCCAGCTTTTGTTCAATTCTTATAAGTTGATTGTACTTAGCCATTCTGTCAGACCGCGACGCTGAGCCTGTTTTTATCTGGCCGCAGTTAGTTGCAACAGCCAAATCGGCAATAAAAGTATCTTCAGTTTCACCCGAACGGTGAGAAACTATTGCCGTATAACCCGCTGCATTAGCCATAGATATAGCATTTAAAGTTTCTGTGAGTGTACCAATCTGGTTTACTTTAATCAAAATTGAATTTGCCACACCGCGGCGAATACCCTCAGCAAGACGTCTTGTATTGGTAACAAATAAATCATCACCCACAAGCTGACAGCGGTCACCTAATCTGTCAGTAAGCATTTTCCATCCGTCCCAATCCTGTTCTGCCATACCGTCTTCAATAGATATAATAGGATACTTATTAACCCAGTCCTCGAGAAAATCTACCATTTCATCAGGTGTTAAAGTTTTTCCTTCTCCGGCGAGTTTATATACGCCATCCTCATAGAATTCAGATGAGGCAACGTCAAGACAAATCTTTATCTGATCTGTATTATATCCTGCACGGTTAATAGCTTCCAAAATAACTTCTATGCCTTCCGCATTTGACTGAAGGTTTGGAGCAAACCCTCCCTCGTCACCCACAGAAGTAGCCAGTCCTCTTTCGTGTAAAACTTTTTTCAATGTATGGAAAATTTCAGATCCCATTTGTATTGCCTGCTGAAAACTTTTTGCACCAACGGGAGCAATCATAAATTCCTGAAAATCAATATTATTGTCAGCATGTGCACCTCCGTTAATAATATTCATCATAGGAACAGGAAGTGTTAAAGCATTTATTCCGCCGAGATATCTGTATAATGCCATATCATAGGCATTTGCAGCAGCTTTTGCACAAGCAAGAGAAACACCCAGAATAGCATTTGCACCGAGTTTTGATTTATTTTCGGTACCGTCCATGTCAATCATAAATGTATCAATTTCGCGCTGATGACTTGCTTTTTCGCCGATAAGTTCTGGTGCAATAATGTTATTTACATTATTTACAGCTTTCATTACACTTTTACCGAGATAATAATGTTCATCACCGTCACGTAGTTCCAATGCTTCAAAAATTCCTGTTGAAGCGCCTGAAGGCACAGCCGCACGGCCTTTTTTCCCGTCTGTAAGCTTTACATCGACTTCCACGGTAGGATTTCCACGTGAATCAAGTATCTGGCGTGCATAAATATCTTCAATAAATGTAGACATAACTCTCTCCTTATTTTGTACCACTAGTTAAACAGATTTTTGCACGAAAATTTTTAATACGCAAGTGATATATCTACTAGTTTTATTTAGGAAGCTTTTTAAAATAATCACGGTCGCTTAGTGCTCTGGCAGTACAACCATAACCATTTTGTGCGGAATTACTAGTCAAAGAACAGTATTCATCTTCCTCAAAATAAGTTCCTTCTCTGCCCATAGGGATTAATGCGCCGTTTTTGCCTAATTGAAAAACAAAAAAGTCATGTCCGTATCTGTTCGGTTTGCTTTTCCAGCCGTTAACGTCAATAGCAATCATATAAGAACCATAAGTTATTTCGCCTTCTTGAGCATAATCAAAAAATATAAAACTGCCGTCAACAGCAGCCATAATACCATCATTAAATCTGTAATCCGGAGTCTTTCCGATAAAAGTCTTGTATGTACTTTGCAAAAAGCTTGCCGGAGCGTCGTTAGAGTAATCTTTAACCGGAAATATCGAACTTGAACACTGTTGACCGTTAATACAGGTTGAAGATTTCTTATAATATTTCTGGATAGAGTTTACAAGTTCATTCACACTTGACGGCTGATATACGCCTCCGTAGTCATAAACCACAACCCTCTGGAGAACTTGTGAAAGCAAGGAATAGGATTTCCGAAATCGCGTTTCCAGCTCTTTATTTTTGTTATTATTAACTAATGCAGGAAGTGTCATTGCCGCAACTACGCCTATGATACCGAGTGTTATTAATACTTCGGCAAGAGTAAACCCTCTTTTTTTTAAACTTTCTTTAGAAAGAATCATATAAAAAATCTCCTTTAAATTGTCTAAATTTTTAAAAATACCATGTTTTAATACTATGATACCATATTTTAATATCTATTTCAATAGTAAAAGATAGTTTAAAAGGGTGCTTTATAATTCCAATAATTTATACAATTATTAAAAGGAGTTATAAATGAATGAACAGAAACTATTCGGCAAAAGAATAAAAGAACTTCGCAAGCAAAGAAATCTCACTCAGGAAGAACTTTCCGAAAAGCTGGGCGTATTTCAGAAACAAATAGGCAATATAGAAACAGGCACCACTTTTACAACAATGGGAAATATTGTAAAACTTGCCCGTATATTTAATGTCGATGTTAAAGATTTATTTGAATTTAATCACCAAAAGTCACGTGAGGACATAATTAACGAAATTAGCGAAATAATTATTAATACTCCTGATGAAAAACTAAAAACGATTTACCGTGTTATAAAAGACATTGCCAGATAATTTATATAGACCTGGCCTTGCGTTTTTTCATAATGAGTCTTCTTATATTAATGTAGTACCCCAGAGCAACAATGACAGATGCCGTAACCCATGCGATAGGCCCCGCATAAAAAATTCCGTAATAGCTGAATTTAACTGCAAGATAAACAGCCGCAAATGATCTTACCATAAGCTCGGCAAATGACGATGTGAGTGGAATTAAAGGTCTGCCCATGCCCTGAAGTGCATTCCTGAAAATAAATATCTGACCCAGAAAGAAATAGAAAATTGTACTTATCCATAAATAATCATGAGCAATTTTTATCACATCGGGACTTACACTTCCAATAAACAGCTCAACTATATTTGCACCCCAAAAATGCATTACAATCGCCATAAATATACTTAGTACGATATTGATTAGAGAAGCTCTCCCCACACCATAACGGATACGGGCCAGGTTTTTAGCCCCGTAATTCTGTGCAACAAATGCCGCCAGAGCTATCCCGAAAGAAATCATAGGTAATGTCGCAATCTGCTCAATTCTCAATGCAGCAGTGAACGCCGCTATTACATTTGAACCAAAAGTATTGCAGACACTTTGTATGATTAAAATTCCGATACCCAGAATTGAAAACTGCACTGCCATTGGAAATCCTACTTTTAAATGCTCCATGGCAAAATCAACATCTTTAGCTCTGTTACATTTTTTGAATTCCCAATCCTTTCTGTGCAAGTGAAGAATAGGGAAACGTTTTTTTACATAGAAATAACACATAAATCCCGATACAGCCTGCGAAAGAACCACTGCAACCGCAGACCCGGGAACGCCCCAGTGAAACTTTAATATAAAAAGTAATGCCAGAAAAATATTTAAAATTGAAGCAAAAATAAGAAAATATAATGGCGTCTTACTATCACCAAGAGCCCTTACAATGCTTGCCAGAAGATTATAAAAATTAACAGTAACAAGCCCTAAAACACAGATTTGAATATACCAGTACGCATCATGAAAAATTTCTGAAGGTACATTCATCATAAAAAGAATAGGTTTCATTAACGCAGCACTTATTACTGTAAATATGAGAGTAAAAGCCGAACTCAATATAATAGAAAGAACAACCGACCTGCGAACTCCTTCATAGTCCTTTGCTCCGAATCTCTGGCCGGTAATTACTGAAAATCCGTTATCCAATCCCACAACAGCAAACATTATAAGAAAAAATAACGGTGCAACTGCCCCGACAGCAGCCAAAGCTTCCATACCAAGGGTTCTGCCGACAATCACGATATCTGCAAGGTTATAAAACTGTTGAAAGATATTTCCTATCAATAAAGGAACGGAAAATAACATTATTAACTTTAAAGGCGCACCCTGCGTCATGTCTTTTATCATAATTAATCCTTAACACTTTATTTTATTATATTATAAAGCTGATATAAAATACGCAGATTTTTATTATCCGATTGTATAGCACTGATGAGTTCGTCTCTAATCTCATTCAAATCTTTTTGATGACTAAAATCAAATAAATCTTTTGGAGTCACACCGAGTGCCTCTGCCAGTTTGCCGATTTTTTCAGCTCTGATAAAGCTTTTGCCGCATTCAATTTTACTCAAATTACGTTCGGCAATATCAATCATCTCGGAAAGCTCCTCCTGAGATAACTTTCTTTTTATACGCAATTCTTTCACTTTTCTGCCAAATAAAATTTTTATATCGTCCATTTTCCCTCTTTTTTAAAGTATATATTTTCTGCATATTACAATTAACGACATAAAACATACTTTGAAAATTGACAGAGTATTTAAAAAATAGTATAGTTAGATATATAAAATAGAATTTATTA
>ULVR01040586.1_pt1 | contig 11087 bp, 10 predicted proteins | sample 1959601 | NCBI WGS metagenome assembly ULVR01 (sample SAMEA4835791, study PRJEB28245) | human gut metagenome | biome: gut microbiome; material: fecal sample | place: Denmark | collected 2008
TTTCTCATTCAAAACAACTCTCTTGCGAAAGGGAGAACTGAGAAAGAAAAGAATCCAAAAAGCTCTTTTCTTTGCGAGTCGGACTGCAAAGATAAAGATAAAAATCAATAAACTCCAAACAATTTCAGATATTTATTTTCCATTTCTATCTAATCTTCAGCACCCATGCGCTTTTGTTTCAGAATGTCAATCTATCGCTGCTCTCGTTCTCGAAAGCGGATGCAAAAGTAGAGGATTTTAATATACCGACCAAATATATCTTTCACTTTTTCCTAATATTTTTGAAACTTTTTTGTAACTGGCTGATTAGTAAAGATGTTGTAGAGCATATACTTTTAAAAGTGTTATACCTACCGACAAAATAGGTACATTATATATATACGTGCGCGCGAAAGCGGCTTCCTACTTCCATTATTTACTGTTCAAAGCAATGAGAATCATAATACACATATTTGGCGTTTAAGAATAAAAGCACTAATTTTACTTTTAAATAAAAACCGTATGAGATACAAAAAGATTATAGAACTATTACCAGCTTGCGCATTACTCTCTTTGCTATTGAGCGCAAACGGCGCATGTAGCAGCGGACAGGCAAGTAACAAACAAGAGAAAGTAGTCGTAACAGATACGATAACCGCTTTCGCATTACCCACAATCCCCACAATGCTGAATACTCCGGAATTGCGTGCCGATTATCTGGCGCGCCATTACTGGGATAATGTAAATTTCACCGACACCAATTACATACACCATCCCGAAGTGACGGAGCAAGCATGGGTAAACTTCATTGATATCCTGCGACTGGTACCCGCTTCAACAGGGGATACAGCCTTGAAAACCTTGTTTGCACAAGCTGAAAAAGAGAAAAAATGCTATATGTACCTGACTTCCCTTGCGGACAAATATCTATACGATCCAAACTCGCCGATGCGTAATGAAGAATTGTATATATCCGTGCTGGATGCCATGCTGAAATCTTCCGTCATGGATGACACAGAGAAAATTCGTCCGAAAGCCCGGCGGGAACTGGCGCAGAAAAACCGTGTAGGTACAAAAGCGCTGGATTTTACCTATACGCTCGCCAATGGCCAGCAGGGCAACTTGTACAATATCAAAGCTCCTTACACATTGTTATTTATCAATAATCCCGGTTGCCACGCTTGCGGTGAAACGATAGAAGCGTTGAAACACAGTCCTTCCATTTACCAAGCCACTGCACAAAGCCGGATGAAAATTCTGTCCATTTATCCCGATGCGGATTTGGCGGAATGGCGAAGACATCTATCGGATTTTCCAGTGGAATGGATTAACGGTTATGACAAGAAACAGACAATCGAGCAAAACAATCTTTACGACTTAAAAGCCATCCCAACCCTGTATCTACTGGATAAGGATAAAACTGTATTGCTGAAAGACGTTACAACCAAAGAAATAGAGGAATACTTGCAGAATATTCAGTGAACAGTTTCGGCATAGCGAGTTTCAAGGAGATAAACGGTTTTTTCAGAGAGAACCTCGCCCTTTATAAAAAAGAATAATATTCTCCGTCATTCATTCAGAGCGCAGCGAAGAGTCTTTTCCCTATCACAAAGGAGTGGATTCTTCGCTGCGCTCTGAATGAATGACGGAGAACACGGTGTTTAATCCGTACATTATTCTATAATTTTTGCATCTTCGATATCGTCATCATCGGCCTTACTGCCGGTAACCGGTGCTTTAGGGCGGAGACGAGTGAACTTGAACCAGTTTATCAGTTCCGAAACCGCATAAACCAAACTGGTGATTCCGATAATAATAAACGCCGTAGAGCGTACTCCCGTAGGATTGAACAGAGCAATCAATCCGGCAAGCAATATCAGTACCGGAACAACGTAGAATCCGCCCGGCACAGGTGTCCATCTGCGGGCAGCCGAAAGCGAAGCTATCTGCTGCACACCGCCCATTACAAGAATAAAGCCCAGCACGAACGTCAGCAAATCGGCAAAAAAGCCCGGCATAATAACCAGCCACAATCCGAACAGCAAGCTGCCTATCCCTTCGATAGGAAAACGGCGGCGCACCTCGGCACTCTGAGCGCAATATCCTATAATACTGATGAGCGAAGGCACAAGGAAAATGACACCGATCGTTATCACAAAATAATCACCGGCCTGGTCGGGAAACATTACCAACACCAGGCCTATTACCAGCGCGCACACGGCGCGCAAGAATGAATAACTTAATCCTTTCATGAGTTTTTGATTTTTTGCGAAGATACATTATTTATCTGAACAACCCCGCATGATAATACCGAAAAATCAGTTCACATTGAGCCAGGCGTTCAAGTCTTCGGCTATAAAAAGCCAATATAGCAATAAGACAATGGCAATAATCGCGCCTACGGCAATCAAATGTTTTCGCTTCATAGTTTGTTCCTTTCTTTTTAATAGTAAATAATAGCTGTTATCCGCTATAAAGAACAAAATTTTAAGAAAAATGTTCTTATACGAAAAAAAAGTAAGATTTGTTTTGGCGATTAAAACAATGTGCTTATATTTGCCTCGGTTAAAATAAAAAAAGACAATGAAAACAATGTTCGTAAATACATATTGGTGGTGGCACCCGTTACAACTCCGGCAGTCGTAAGGGAGCAGTGCTCGTATGTATATATGTAATATATGATAGATATAAAAAGAGCCCTGTCGCACCAAGCGACGGGGCTTTTTTCGTTTAAGCGATGTACATCTCCCCCCTATCAAATCAATGGTAAAATGATAAATAATAAAAAAGACAATAATATGGCGAGTTTCTTAGTTGACAAAGAAGGCTATTACGGAGAATTCGGCGGGGCATACGTTCCCGAGATACTCCACAGATGTGTAGAGGAGTTGCAGAACACCTATCTCGACGTTCTGCAAAGTGAGGATTTCAAGCGGGAGTACGACCAGTTGCTGCGCGACTACGTAGGGCGTCCTTCTCCGCTGTATCAGGCCAAACGCCTGTCGGAGAAGTACGGTTGCAGGATTTATCTGAAACGGGAAGACCTGAACCACACCGGCGCGCACAAAATCAACAACACCATCGGCCAGATTTTGCTGGCGCGCCGCATGGGCAAGCACCGCATCATCGCCGAGACAGGAGCGGGACAGCACGGCGTCGCCACCGCCACCGTCTGCGCATTGATGAATATGGAGTGCATCGTATATATGGGCAAGACCGATGTGGAGCGTCAGCACATCAACGTAGAGAAAATGAAGATGCTGGGAGCAACCGTAGTCCCCGTAACCAGCGGCAACATGACCTTGAAAGACGCCACCAACGAGGCCATACGCGACTGGTGCTGCCACCCTGCCGACACCTATTACATCATCGGCTCCACCGTAGGCCCTCACCCCTATCCCGATATGGTGGCACGCCTGCAATCGGTTATCAGCGAGGAGATTAAGAAGCAGCTCATGGAAAAGGAAGGGCGCGATTGTCCGGACTATCTCATAGCCTGCGTAGGCGGCGGAAGCAATGCCGCCGGAACCATTTACCACTATGTCGACGACGAACGCGCGCAGATAGTTCTCGCCGAAGCCGGCGGTAAAGGAGTGGAAACGGGCATGACGGCCGCCACCATCGCCCTCGGCAAACTGGGCATCATTCATGGAGCGCGCACCTACGTCATCCAGAACGAGGACGGGCAGATTGAGGAACCTTACTCCATCTCCGCCGGACTGGATTATCCGGGCATAGGTCCCATGCACGCCAACCTTGCCGCACGGAAACGCGCCATCGTACTCTCCGTAAATGACGACGAGGCTATCCGCGCCGCTTACGAACTGACAAAGCTCGAAGGCATCATCCCCGCATTGGAAAGCGCCCACGCCCTCGGCGCCTTGGAGAAACTGAACTTCAAACCCGACGATGTGGTGGTACTGACCGTTTCGGGACGGGGGGATAAGGATGTGGAAACGTATTTAAGTTATGAGTTATAAGTTATGAGGGTTTGTGATATAAACTGACTGTTACAACTTACTGCTACTACTTACTGTTACTACTATTTACTGTTACTATTTACTCAATAAAGGAAGCAATGAAACAATATAATTATCAAACGGTCAGCCGTACAGTGCTTGGCGACCTGCATACTCCCGTAAGCACTTATCTGAAAGTGCGCGACATCTTTCCTCAAAGCGCGCTCATGGAGAGTTCCGACTATCATGGCAGCGAGAACAACCGTTCTTTCATCGGGCTTTGTCCGGTGGCAAGCGTCAGCATAGACCACGGAACCGCCGTATTCCGCCTGCCCGACGGCACACGCGAGGAACATCCCGTTACCGGAGAGTACCGTGCGGAGAATGCTCTGCGGGACTTTCTCAACCGCTTTCATGTGAAAGGCGAGTACAGCGACTATTGCGGGCTGTACGGCTACACCTCTTTCAACGCCGTACGCTATTTCGAGAACATTCCCGTAAAGGACAGCCGCGAAGCCACCAACGATGCGCCGGATATGCTATACATATTATACAAGTATCTCATCGTTTTCAACGACTTCAAGAACGAGATGCTGTTGCTGGAAATGTTGGCTCCCGGCGGGAAAAGCGAGCTGGACAAAGTGCGGAAAGCCATTCACAACCGCAATTATACCGTTTACGACTTCCGTGCCGTAGGCGAAACGACCTCTCCGCTGACGGACGAGGAGCACAAAGCCAACATCCGCCAAGGAATAGCCCACTGCATGCGGGGTGATGTTTTCCAGATAGTCCTCTCCCGCCGCTTCGAGCAACGTTTCACAGGCGACGATTTCAAGCTCTATCGCGCTCTGCGCAGCATCAACCCCTCTCCCTACCTGTTTTACTTTGACTTCGGCGGTTTCCGTATCTTCGGCTCATCGCCCGAAACGCACTGCCGCATCGAAGGACGCCATGCCTATATAGACCCCATTGCCGGCACTACCAAGCGCACCGGCGACCCGGAGCAGGATGCCGTAAACGCCCGTTACCTGCACGACGACCCGAAAGAAAACGCGGAGCACGTGATGCTGGTAGACCTCGCCCGCAACGACCTCAGCCGCAACTGCCACGACGTGAAAGTGGATTTCTACAAGGAGATGCAATATTACAGCCACGTCATTCACCTCGTGAGCCGCGTCAGCGGTACGCTGAACAGCGAAGCCGATCCTATCAAGGCGTTCATCGACACCTTCCCCGCCGGAACATTGAGCGGTGCGCCGAAAGTACGCGCCATGCAGCTCATCAGCGAACTGGAACCGCATAATCGTGGCGCCTACGGCGGTTGCATCGGGTTCATCGGTCTGAACGGCAGTCTGAATCAGGCCATCACCATCCGTACATTCGTCAGCCGCAACGGGGTACTGTGGTTTCAGGCAGGCGGCGGCATCGTAGCCAAAAGCAATGACGAATACGAGCTGCAAGAGGTGAACAACAAACTGGGAGCATTGAAGAAGGCGATTGTAATGGCGGAGAGAATGAAAGAAATGAAGAATGAGGATGAAGTATGAAGAATAAAGGATGAAGATTTTGAAAGATATGGAAATGAAAATAGTAATCATAGACAATTACGACTCTTTCACCTACAACCTTGCGCATCTGGTGAAAGAGCTCGGAGCAACGGTGGATGTGTTGCGCAACGACCGATTCGAAATGGACGAACTGGAGAAATATGATAAGATTCTTCTTTCTCCCGGCCCCGGTGTGCCCGAAGAAGCGGGATTGTTGCCGGATGTCATACGTACCTATTCCGGAAAGAAACCGATATTGGGAGTGTGCCTGGGAGAGCAGGCTATCGGACAGGTATTCGGCGGGAGATTGGTCAATCTCAGCAAGGTGTTTCACGGCGTACAGACCGATATACGGCTGACAGAACCGGATTACATTTTCCGGGGACTGCCTGAGAAAATACCTGTGGGGCGCTACCATTCTTGGGTAGTGGATACGGAAGGACTGCCTGCAACGCTTGCCGTTACAGCCGTCAGTCCCGAAGGGCAGATTATGGCATTGAAACACCGGGAGTACGACGTTCACGGCATTCAGTTTCATCCGGAATCCGTGTTGACCCCGGACGGAAAGCAGATTATGAAAAATTGGCTGGACGGTGACGGAAAGGACGGAATAAACGGCGCAGCTTATGAAGGTAAATGACACAGTTCACGAGGATGCAGCGCAGACCTCATAAGGTACAAGCGGCCTCATAAGTACAGGTGCACATTGCGTGAAAAACAAGCGCACACTGCGTGAAAGCCAAGCAAGCACTTCGCAAGAACCGAGCAAGCACTTCGTAAGAACCGAGCAGGCACTTCGTGAGAGCCGACCGCCCACCTCATGGAAGCCGACCGCGCACCTCACAAGAGCCGGGCAGGCATCTCACGGGAGTGAAGCAAGCGCCTCACGAGAACAAAAAAACGTTACTCGGAAACATATTCGATTACTGATATCAGCACTCATGCTTAGCCATACATCAACTATAAACTTTTTAATCACTGACTTAAACAGATGAAAACAATATTAACCCGCCTCTTCAATCACGAAGAGCTCACCGCAGAGGAGTCCAGACAAATCCTGCTCAACATCAGCCGGGGGATGTATCCCGAGGCGCAGATAGCAGCGTTACTCACTGTTTTTCAGATGCGCGGCATCACAGTAGACGAACTGACAGGCTTTCGCGAAGCACTTATGGAGACACGAGTCCCGATAGACTTCGCGCCCTATCGCCCCATTGACATCGTAGGTACGGGCGGTGACGGAAAGAACACGTTCAACATCTCCACCTGCGCCTGCTTCATTGTGGCGGGAGCGGGTTACAAAGTGGCCAAGCACGGCAATTACGGCGCTACTTCCGTCAGCGGGGCAAGCAACGTAATAGAGCAGCATGGCGTGCGCTTCACCAATAATCCCGACATCCTGAAGCGCAGCATGGAAGAATGCAACATTGCCTACCTGCACGCCCAACTGTTCAATCCGGCAATGAAAACCGTCGGTTCTGTGCGCAAAGCGTTGGGAGTACGGACGCTGTTCAACCTGCTGGGCCCGCTGGTGAATCCGTGCAAACCCGCTTATCAGCTGCTGGGTGTGGCAGACCTCTCGCAGATGCGTCTCTACACAAATGTTTTCTACAAGCTCGGTATCGACTTTGCCGTCGTCAACAGCCTGGACAATTACGATGAAATCTCGCTGACCGATGAATTCAAGGTAATGACACGCAATTATGAGCGTATCTATCGTCCGCAAGCTCTCGGTTTCAGCGCGGTACGTCCCGAAGAGCTTTCCGGCGGAGCATGTAAGGAAGACGCGGCACGCATCTTCGATAATGTCCTGAACAACCGTGCGGAAGCCGCCCAGACGCAATGTGTCATTGTCAATGCCGCCTTTGCCATTCAGGTCATGGAGCCGGAAAAGGAGATTGAAGAATGCATCGCCATAGCCCGCGAATCACTGGAAAGCGGACGGGCGTTGAAGACATTGAAAAAGTTTATAGAAATAAGTAAAGGTTGAAAATCAAGTTATGCTATACTGTCATTCAGAGAGAAGCGAAGCATCTCTTCCTTTTGTGAATACAAGTCTTTATGTGAATGTCAAGAAGAGAGAAGATTCTTCGCTCTGAATGACAGATAGGATTAACCGATTATACGCATTTACTTAAACAGCGCCATATCACCCCCAACCCATAACTTATAACTCATAACTCATAACTTATAACTCACCCCCCTCCTATGGATATTCTATCTGAAATAACAGACCACAAACGAATCGAAGTGGAATTGCAGAAACAGGCTGTTTCACCCGAACAGTTGCGCGAGCAAGTACGCGACCTAATGGAAAACTCCCCTGCCCCACGCCGCAGCATGAAACGTGCGCTGGCTTCCTCGCCCGCGGGAATCATTGCCGAATTCAAGCGGCGCTCGCCCTCGAAGGGTTGGATATACGAGACGGCCAAAGCCGACGAAATACCAGCCGCATACGAGGCGGCAGGCGCTTCCGCCATCTCCATCCTTACGGATGAGAAATTCTTCGGCGGTTCGTTGCGGGACATCCGTACGGCACGTCCGCTGGTCGACATTCCTATCTTGAGAAAAGACTTCATCATCAACGAATACCAACTGCTGCAAGCACGTATCGCAGGCGCGGACGCCGTATTGCTCATCGCCGCCTGTCTGACGCAGGAAGAATGCGCCGACCTCACCGCCCGGGCGCACGCCCTGGGACTGGAAGTGCTGCTCGAAATCCACAGCCCCCGCGAACTTGCTTATATAAGTAAGGATGTGGACATGGTAGGCGTCAACAACCGTAACCTCGGCACATTCGTCACCGATGTGGAGAACTCGTTCCGCATAGCCGGACAGCTCCGGCAGACGATAGCCGATGTCCGTAACATTCCCGACGCCCAAGACTCTTCCGATAACCCCCGAAACCTGCCGCTACTTGTTTCGGAAAGCGGTATTTCGCACCCCGAAACCATCTGCCGCCTGCGCACCGCCGGTTTCCGAGGCTTCCTTATCGGAGAAACCTTTATGAAAACCCCACAGCCGGGAGACGCGCTGAAAGGCTTCATACAAGGCATCGAGGAAACCGAAGCACAGAAATCTTTGTGAGCAATGAATAATGAATCGTAAATATAGTAAACAGTAACTCCCATGGCTTCTCTTATTATCAAAGTATGTGGTATGACCGAAGCGGAAAACATCCGCAATGTAGAGCAACTGGACGTAGATATGATAGGTTTCATCTTCTACCCCAAGTCTCCCCGTTGCCTGTGCGAAATGCTGGCATACCTGCCTGTGCACGCAAAGCGTGTCGGCGTCTTCGTAAACGAAAACAAGGACGATATCCTGATGTACACCGACCGTTTTGCGCTGGATTATATCCAGCTCCACGGCAACGAATCGCCCGAGTACTGCCGTTCTTTATGCAACAACGGCCTGCATCTCATCAAGGCTTTCTCCATCGCGCACCCCAAGGATTTGGCGGCCGTCTCCGCCTACAAGGGATTATGCGACTATTACCTGTTTGACACCAAAACGCCACAGTATGGCGGTTCCGGCAATCAGTTCGACTGGAACCTGCTGCTTCGATACACCGGAATGACACCCTTTCTGCTCAGCGGCGGCATCAACCCTTACAGCGTCAAAGCAATCAGGGAGTTCCATCACCCCAAACTGGCCGGCATCGACATCAACAGCCGTTTCGAAACGGCTCCGGGCAAAAAAGACGTGGAACGCATCGGGAAATTCCTTCAGGAAATAAGAGGCGGCGAACCTGCCGGCAAGTAGCACCGCTACCCGCCGATAACGTAACAGACAACAATAAATCCATAATAACGAACTCACTATGAACCGTATCAACCAACTTTTCCAGAACAGCCCCCAAAACCTGCTGTCTATCTACTTTTGTGCCGGCTGCCCCACACTCGACGGCACAGCCGATGTTATCCGCACGCTCGAAAAGAACGGAGTGGATATGATAGAAATCGGCATCCCCTTCAGCGACCCCATGGCAGACGGTATCGTCATTCAGGATGCCGCCACCCGCGCCCTGCGCAACGGAATGTCTCTCCGCATCCTCTTTGACCAGCTGCGTGACATCCGCCGCGATGTCCGCATACCGCTGATATTGATGGGATATCTCAATCCTATCCTGCACTTCGGCTTTGAAGCCTTCTGCCGGAAATGTACGGAATGTGGCATCGACGGCGTCATCATCCCCGACCTGCCCTTCAGGGAATACGAGGCGAACTATAAGGCCGTCGCGCAAAAATACGACATCCGCATCATCATGCTCATCACCCCCGAAACCAGCGAAAAGCGCGTCCGCGAGATAGATGCCCACACCGACGGATTCATTTATATGGTGTCGTCGGCAGCCACCACCGGCGCGCAAAAGGATTTCGACACCCGGAAACAAGCCTACTTCAAGAAGATTCAGGACATGAACCTGCGCAATCCGCGTATGGTAGGTTTCGGCATCAGCAATAAACAGACATTCGATGCCGCCTGCTCCCATTCGTCCGGAGCCATCATCGGAAGCCGCTTCGTCACTCTGCTCAACGAATATAAAGGAGATGCCGGAAAAGCCGTCGCGCACCTGAAAGAGGACTTGGAGCAAGGATGATAAAAGGGTTATTACTTTATCATTACCACCTTATCACTTTTTTTCCTATCTTTGTGCCCGAAAAAGAAGAAAAACGAGATATTTATGAAAGCAGATTACCCTTCCGTTCTCTTAATTTACACAGGCGGAACTATCGGAATGATAGAAAACCCGGAAACCGGCGCACTGGAAAATTTCAATTTCGACCACCTGCTCAAGCATGTCCCCGAATTGAAACGCTTCAACTACCGCATCTCGTCCTATCAGTTCGACCCGCCCATCGACTCCTCTGATATGGAACCTTCTCTGTGGGCCAAGATTGTCGAAATCATAAATGATAACTACGATAACTTTGACGGCTTTGTCATCCTGCACGGCACCGACACGATGGCGTATACGGCATCGGCGCTCAGCTTCATGCTCGAAAACCTCGCGAAGCCGGTTATCCTTACCGGTTCGCAGCTGCCTATCGGAACCTTGCGCACGGACGGAAAGGAAAACCTGATTACTTCCATCGAAATAGCCGCCGCCAAGCATCCCGACGGCACAGCCATCGTTCCCGAAGTATGCATCTTCTTTGAGAACGAACTGATGCGGGGCAACCGGACAACCAAAATCAATGCCGAAAATTTCAACGCTTTCCGCTCCTTCAACTATCCCGCCCTGGCAAAAGCAGGCATCCATATCCGCTACAACGAGCACAGCATCCGTCGCCCCGACCCTGCACGGCCGATGAAACCGCATTATCTCTTCGACACCAACGTCGTAGTCCTCACCCTGTTTCCAGGCATTCAGGAAAGCATCATCAATTCCGTACTGCACGTTCCGGGGTTGAAAGCGGTGGTTCTCAAGACATTCGGTTCCGGCAACGCTCCCCAAAAGGAGTGGTTCATCCGGCAACTAAAGGATGCCACAGAGCGCGGCATCGTCATCGTCAACATCACTCAGTGCCAAAGCGGCGGCGTAGAGATGGGGCGTTACGAAACCGGCCTGCATCTTCTTCAAGCCGGCGTTATCAGC